>Ga0105046_10001683_pt1 | contig 34241 bp, 29 predicted proteins | sample MAT03_FD_78385 | JGI IMG/M metagenome (GOLD analysis project Ga0105046, IMG submission 78385) | Freshwater microbial communities from Lake Fryxell liftoff mats and glacier meltwater in Antarctica - MAT-03 (megahit assembly) | ecosystem: Environmental > Aquatic > Freshwater > Ice > Liftoff... | reverse complement strand
GGGCGGTTCCTGCGGAGGTAGGAAAAGCTACTCGGAGGAACTCAGTGTCGTTCGCTCGGGGAAGAAATACGTTTTGAGGGGCCGTGTCGAATCGTGGGGCACATCGATCGACGTGCGCGACGATGATGGGGCTTGCGTTCTCACATTCGCAGAGACGGTCAACACCATCCCGTCAGGTACGCCCGACACCGAGACCATCACGCTGAAACTGCGCGAGGAGGACGGCGCGATCACTGGCGCTGGGACGTTCGCGGACATCGATGACGATCAGATGGACGACAAGGCTCCGCCTCGTTGCAAGGAGCCAGTGACCGTGGAGGGCTCGAAGAGTCAATTTACCGATTCCGACTTGCGCCTTGACAGGAACGCCGTCGAACAGGACCTCGACACATTTCTCAGCTTCGCCTTGGAACGATGCGAATTGCCCGCATTCCAAAACGGTTCCAAGGGCCCGTTCACGATCGAGCTGACCATTGCTCCCAACGGGGGGATCAAGACGTTGAAGGTTGGCGGTGCCGATCAGCAGTACGGCGAAAGATGCGACGCCGTTCTGTCCGAGAACCGCTTGCGGCTGTTCGCGAATCCAACAGGCGAAGCTCAGGTTGTGACTTTTCCGCTAGTCACCCCGTCCAAGACGGCGGCCCCGTGAGATTAGGCTGGATTCAGGGGGCGGCTTTTCCCCCACCCGCGATCGGCGTAAACGCCACGTGCGTCGTTCCGTCTCGCCACGGTGTTTTTAGCCGCACCGCCGCGCGGCCATCATCCAACTGTGATAGCCGTTCTTCACTGAATGGTGGCCGCGCGATGTAGCGCAGCGGCCTGTCAGGTCCGTCGCGATCGTTGGCCGCAAATGCCGTATTCGCATGCGCGTTAAACCCATCGACCCATCGCGCATCGTTTGCACACCACAAACTGCTCCGGCTGCGCAAACGGATCGTTGCCCAAAGGCATGACGGGAAGCCCAGCGCGTTGACAAAGCACGTCCATGACGGCCCGATCACCTTCGTCCCCAGTCCTCATCGCAAGCGTGTTTCACCCATTGCCAGATCTCGGCAACAACAAGAGCCACATCCGTATCACTCGGCGGCGGATCCGGTGATGCGCAACCGGCCACCCCCAGTCATCCGCCATCGTTCCCCGGTGTTGCAGCCGTGTCATTGCACAGCGCGCTAGTCTAGATCGCACCGTGCCCACCGCTGTAGCTGGATACGTCAGATCGCCGTAGAACTCTTCGCGCGCGAACGCCAGATTCCAGAAGACGAAAACAGGGTTGTCTCGGGTGGCATCATCTCTCAGAGTCGCGGGCCACGCGTCGGTCGGAACAATCACAATGTCGGCCTCGGCCACCAAGAACGTCAGGCGGCAGGCGCACACTGTCCGGCCTGGTTTCGTAGGCTCATCGGTCCCGATCCCCGACGACCGCCCCCTTCATCCATCCCCCCTTCAGCATCATCCCCGAACAACACCCTTCGAAAAGCAAAACGCGGACCGTTAAGTCCGCGTCTTCTTTGTAGCGGGGGCCGGATTTGAACCGACGACCTTCGGGTTATGAGCCCGACGAGCTACCAGGCTGCTCCACCCCGCATCACTTTGAATTTCAGTTTCGTTTCGCTGGTTTGGCTCCGAAAAGACAACCCTTGAAACGGTTGGCTAACGTGCCGCACGCAACCGCATGTGTCAAGCCGGAAACGGCAAAAACGCGTCGCATTGTTACAATTCCGGACCACGGGAACGACGACGCCAACAGGAGGGCGGACGGCGCCCGCCATTGACACGCGCCCGAGGTCGGATGAACGTGCGCCCCATGTGTAGTCGGCTCCGAATCAAGACACCGTCACCCGTACGGTTGCACACGGCATACGCCCTTTTTTTCACAGTTCTCAGCGCCGCCGGGTGTGAAGACGAGGCCACCGAGACTTACGACGCGGCGGGTTTGGACGGTACAACTGGCCAGTCGCCCAGCCCGGACGCAGGGCAGGACTCCCGGCTCTCGAGCGATGCAATCATCATCGATCCCTTGGCGCCCAAGACGTGGGGTACAAGCGAGCCATTCGAGCCAGGTTCAGACGGCAACCCGCCGGAGATCGCCATGGACCCCAGCGGCAGCATCATGCTTGTGTGGGCGCGACCCCCGGCCAACTCGGGGCGCACCGATATCTGGTCCAGGCGTTATACGGTCGGCAGTGGTTGGGGAACAGCCCAGTTGGTCGAAATCGACGATACGTCCAACGCCCGAGCACCCCAGATTGCCGTGGATACAAGCGGCAACGCGATGGCGGTGTGGATCCAGACCGCCGACACGCGCCCAAGCGTCTGGGCCAACCGTTACACAGTGGCTGGCGGTTGGGGCACTGCTCAAGTGCTCGAGACCGACAGCACAGGCAACGCATCGACGGCCCCGGCCATCACGTTCGACGGAAGCGGCAATGCACTTGCCGTCTGGGAACAAAGCGGCAGCTCACGCGTGAATATCTGGTCGAACCGTTACACCGTTGCCACCGGCTGGGGTACACCGCAACCCGTCGAGACCGAAGAAACGGTCACCTCCAACTTCTCGTTTGGTGGCACGCCAAGTGTCGTGTTCGACAGTGCTGGCAATGCGCTCGCAGTGTGGGCTCAATCCGATGGTACACGCAACAACCTCTGGTCCAACCGCTACGCCGCGGGCAGTGGTTGGGGCATCGCCCAACGGATCGAGACCGATGATCGCGGTGCTGCGACGGAGCCCCGGGTCGCTTTTGGAACGGGTGGTGATGCGATGGCGGTTTGGCGGCAATCCGACGGGACAAACACCGATATCTGGGCCAATCGGTACAGCAGCGCCGGTGGCTGGGGCGTGGCGCAGTTGATCGAGACCGAAACGGGGGGGGCGGGCGGAGCAAGCAGCGTCGACCTCGCGATCGATGCGAGCGGCAACGCGTTGGCGGTGTGGCACCAAGCCGACGCCGCGAACCGTGGCGGCATTCGCTCCAATCGTTACACGGTCGGCGTCGGTTGGGGCACAGCCACCATCGTCACGATGGGCTCGGTCGGACCGGGTGATCTGGGTCCGGACGTTGGCATGGACAAGAACGGCAACGCGATCGCGGTGTGGACTACAACGGACGGCACGAGGCCTCACATTCGCCCCGCCTACTTCACCGCGGCCAGCGGTTGGACGCTGCCCGTGGCCAACCGGATCCTCAACGGGGGCGGTTCCAGCGGCCTGTTGCCACGGATTGCCGTCGATGGCAGCGGCAACGCAGTGGCCGTGTGGTTGCAGGCTGACAGCTCGAGCAGAGATACAACCTACAGCGTCAGAGCTGCTCGGTACCAGTAGGCGACGAAATCATGTGGGTGGTTGCACCGGGTTCCGGGAGATACGTAAGACATGTTCAAGAAAATCATAAGCCTCTGGGTTTGGGCGACGGGGATGGCAGAGAAGGCCGAATGGCTAGGCCCCTTGCTCATTCGCGTGACGGTTGGTGTGATGTTCGCCAGGACCGGGTGGGGCAAGATTCAAAACATCGAAGGCATCGCGACCTGGTTCGGCGAGCTGGGATTGCCCGCACCGCTGTTGCAGGCGTATCTCGCTTCGTTTACCGAACTTGTTGGAGGAACGGCCGTTGTGTTGGGCTTGGGCGCGCGGCTCTTTGCCGTGCCACTGGCGTTTACGATGGTGGTCGCCATGGCGACCGGTGGTGCGTTTGAAGAGCCCCCCACGGGCGTCATTGATGTGCTCGCCAAGGAAGAGTCCGCTTACTTTGCGGCCATGGTGTGGCTTGCGTTGGCCGGTCCGGGCAAGGCTTCCATTGATGCGTTGATCAAACGGAAGCTTGTTCGATAAGCCCGTCTTGCAACCAGCGCGATAACAACTGTACCGCAAGCTGTGCAGCGTCGGGCTCATCGCGGCCGTTCGCAAGGGCCTCGCAAACGCGTCCAAACGTCGTTCCTTGCACAAGCTCGGCAAGCAGCGCCGCTTCGTCGGTCGACACGACACGGTGGTTGATGCGGGTATCGCTGCGCCAAACGAGGATGGTCGTGGGAGCCGCTTTGGGTTCCGAAAGATCATCGGTCGCGATGGATTCTTTTTCAAGTGCCCGCCAGACATCGTGGACGGGGAATGCCAGTTGCAATTGTCGGTGAGCGGCGACGATTCGCAACGGCAATTCGCCCAGTCGCTCCGGTGCAATTCGTTGCACATCATGAACCGTCAAGGACGTTCGGTCGTCTAGATCGAAAACGTCACACAACGCCCATTCAAGGCGCGCCAGCTCCGACCACCAGGCCGGTGCGCCATTTTTGTTGGCCCAGCCCCGTAGAAAGATCGGCAACAGCTCTCCCGAGTATTTGCCTTCGGGCTTCTGGTTGGGCATCGCCTCGAGGAATTCGGCGATGAGATCGTAGAAGTCGTCATCGCCCATGATTTTCAAAAGGGCAGGGTAGTCATCCTTGATGAAGTCGAGGATGCGAAGGAAATACATGCCGTTGTAAATGTCGACCCGACCCAGCGCATCCTGCTTTTCGTCGCCCGACACGAAGTCGGTCAGGTATTCGAGCGGCAGATCGCGGGACTCCAGCGCCTCGGGCAGGGATTCGCGCGCGGTGATGACAGTCCAAAGGCGTTCTTCCATCTCACGCAAGGGCAACCCGGCGTGATGCGTTTTCGGCGCTTTGGCAACGATGGGGGTATCGGGGGCGGTTTTCGGGATGGCGAGTGAGCGCGCGCGGGCCTTTTCGGATTCCTCGATGACCCGGGAAAGCGGTGGAATCTCGTCGTCCCACTCGACAAGCGTCGAGACCGCGCCCGTGCGCATGAGCGTGCGTTCGTAAAGTGACCAGACCTCGTCGCGAATCGGATGATCGTGGGTGTCGAGCAACAGGTTGCCGCGGGTGCGGTGCCCGGCGAGGTGAATTTGTGCGACGCGCTCGGCGGGGATGCCATCGATGTACGCCCGCGCATCGAAATTGTGGTTGTGAGCGCTGACAAAGACGTTGTTTACGTCGAAAAGTAAGTAGCAGTCGGCGCGGCGGCACAACTCGGTCAGGAACTCCCACTCCGTCAGAGCCGAGTGCGAGAATGCCATGTAACTCGATACGTTTTCGATGAGCAGTTGGCGACCAAGGCGATCCTGAATCAGCTGGATCCGTTCGGCGACATGGGCGACCGCTTCTTCGGTAAAGGGCAGGGGCAGCAGATCGTGCGCGTAGGCGCCTTCGTAACCACCCCAGCAGACGTGGTCAGAAATGAAGACCGGATCGACATCATGCGCGAGGCTGACGATCTTTTTGAGATAATCCTCGTTCAACGGATCCACGGAACCAAGGCCCATGGATACCCCATGCATCACAATGGGATGGTGCTCTTGAACCTTGCGTAGCACAGACCGTGGGCGGCCACCGGGTCCCAGAAAAGACTCCGAGATGATCTCGAACCAATCGACCTTGTCGCGCGCATGGCCTGCGAGAATCTCACCGTAGTGATCCACCCGCAGTCCGATACCGTGTCCGAGATTGGGAATCTTCACGTTTGATTCAATCCTTGTTCGAGTCGGGAAAGAAAAAAGGCAGCCCGTTGCGGAGCTGCCTTTTTTCTCAACGGTTAAAGACCGTTACTCCTTTGGGGGAGCTTCTTTCTTACCTTTGCAGCCGTCTTTGCCCTTGCAGGCATCTTTCTTGCCTTTGCAGCCGTCTTTGCCTTTGCAGCCGTCTTTGCCCTTCTCGCACTGGGTGTCAGCACCCGTCGAGGTTGCAGCATCAGCCTGGAGGGCCGGTGCGAGTGACAACATACCAGCCGCAATCGCGGCAATCAGAGTTCCCTTGTTGCTCATTTTCTTTATTCTCCTGTTGGGTTTGCTGGGGAGATCCCCCCGGCACTTGGGTTCAGTATCGATAAGACGTGTGAACGTTACGCCGACTTCAACAATAGTTCCAGAGTCGAAAAGTGCAGGTAATCCTTTGGTAAAAAGACCAACGCGGCGCGGCGTGCTGCGGGTCTCGTCAGACCTGGCGGGGTCAGGGAAGCCTGGATTGGAACTCGCGTTTGCCCGAACCCACTTCGTGCCGGGTTCCGTCGGGTAGTTCCACGCTCGCGCTGCTGTTCACGGGCACCTCGACCTTGTAGTGGAAGATCCCATTCTCGATGGTCCACTCGCTTTCGATCCGACCATGGGGCGAATCGTAGTGGGCGGTCGCCGAGGTCAGTCCGCCTCCTGGCCTTGGTCGCATCACGAAATGTTTGTACCCGGGAGCCTTCGCGTCGGCCTCGATGCCGCCAACGTTCGCATACAACCACTGGCCGACCGAACCAAGTGAGTAGTGGTTGAACGAGTTCATTTCGTCGTCGCCAAATCCCTTTTCATGGGTGAAGCCGTCCCATCGTTCCCAGATCGTGGTCGCACCCTGTTTGATGCTGTAGCCCCACGAGGGGAACGTTTCATTGAGCAACAATCGATAGGCAAGGTCCAGGTGTCCTTCTTGCGACAACACGGGCAAGAGTTCCCGCACACCAAGGAAGCCTGTCGACAGATGGTGGTTGGCGCGCTCGATCGCGGCCACGAGATGCGTCACAGCCTTGGCGCGTTTGTCCTTCGGCAAGAGATCGAATTGCAAAGCGAGCAGATAGGCGGTCTGCGTATCACCCATGATGCGGGTATCATCGTTCACGAAGTGTGTATTGAAGGCGGCCACGATCTCCTGGCGGAGTTCGTCATACTTTTTCGCTTCTGCCGTTTTCTGTAGCACGCGGGCGATATCGGCAAGCAGTCCCGTGGAATGGGCAAAGTAAGCCGTTCCCAGCAGTGCCTTTGGTGTGTCGGCGTTGATTGAAAGCCAGTCGCCATAGTTGTTGCCACCGGCCTTGGCCCAGACGCGATCGGGATTTTGGCTTGCGATAAAATCAATGTGCCGGCGCATGTTGTCGAAATGTTCCGACAAGAATCTCGTGTCACCGGAACAACGGTAGATCTCCCACGGGACGATGATCGCGGCATCGACCCACCCTGGTGCTCCGGGGCGTCCTCCGAGTCCCTCAAGACTCGGAATGGTATCGGCAACGCCGCCATCGTCTGCCTGTGCATCGAATACATCGCGCATCCACTTCTGGAAGAAGTTGCGCACGTCCATGTTGAAACACGCAGTGCGAGCGAATATCTGCGCGTCACCCATCCACCCAAGTCGTTCGTCGCGTTGTGGACAGTCGGTGGGCAGACCCACGAAGTTGCTGCGTTGACCCCACTGAATGTTGCTTTGCAACTGATTCACAAGCGGGTTCGAGGTTTTGAGTGAACCGAGCAGCCGGATATCCGAATGCGTGACCTGCACAAGCAGGCTGCTATCGGTGGGCTTGCCGGGAAAGCCTTTCATCTCGACATAGCGGAATCCATGGTTGGTGAAACGTGGGGCCCAGATCTCCCCACCCGCGTCACCTTTCAGGATGTAAACGTCCGTCGCGAGCGCTGTTCGCAGGTTGGTGAGGTATGCCGTTCCGTCGGGATTCAACATTTCGGCGAAGCGAAGTTCAACCCGCGCACCGGCCGGGCCGCGCACCTTGAGTCGGGGGATGCCGACCAGGTTTTGTCCCACGTCGAAGATAAAAACACCGGGTTTGGGTTCCGAAACCGACACGGGCTTGATCTCGCGGACCACTCGGATGGGCGGGCCTGTTTCGGCGACGAGCTTTGCGGCGGGCGGTGTCTGCAAAACGTCGACTGCGCCAAAGCCTGCAAGGTCATCGGCGGGACTCGGCCAGCCGGGGATCTCCTGGCGCGCGTCATACGTTTCACCGTCGAGCAGGTCGGCCTTGCGAATGGGCCCCGTGCCGGCCTTCCACTTTCCGTCGGTCGAAATCAGCTCGCGCTTGCCGTTGGACCACTCGATCTCGAGCTGTGCGCGCAGCCGAAGAGGCCAGCTGCCATAATGGGCGCGCTGTTTGCGATAACCAATAAAGCCTGTGTACCAGCCATCGGCGAGTGTGGCTGAAACCGTGACACAACCCGGATCTCGGGGGGCGACGACCTGCGCGGTGACATCAAAGGTCTGCACCTCGATGCGCTTGTGATAGTCGGTCCACCCCGGTGAAAGCAAGGCATCTCCGACCCGACGGGCGTTGAGAAAAAGTTCGTAAACGCCAAGCGCCGTGGCGTGGACGCGCGCCCGGACTGGTACGACGCCGTCGGGGATCGTGCGGCAGATGCGGCGGAACAGATAGGCCGGTGTTTCAAGTTCCGCAGGGACAAGGTTCTTGGCGAGGACTTTGTCAAAGGGCGCCTTGCCAAAGGGCGCAAGGACAACCGATGGCTTCCAGTTGCGGTCATCGAAGGCAGGTTCGGCCCAGCCTTCAGGCTGGTCCCGCTCGCTTTTCCACGCTGGCCCGCTCGCGATTGTCTCCCTTCGTCCGTCGTTGTGAACAACGTGAATCTGTACGGCGAGACCGCTGACTTTCTCGGGACGCGTGGAAATCGCGATGACGTTTTCGCCCGCCTTCAGATGGGGGAGCAACGTCACTTCGTGCACGCGGTCGCGCGGGCGGAAGGCCTCGACGTGAACGCCGCCGACAAAGACATGCGTCTCGTGGGTTGCAGCCAGGATGGCGTAGATTTGTTTGTAGGAAGTCGGATCAGCGATGGTGATACGGTTTCGGAAGTGGACCCATCGTGTTGTTTTGGGACTGGTTCGGGGCAATTCACCCGGAGCGAGCGGATACCAGAACCAGTCAAGCTTTGATTCGTCCAGGATTGGCAACGCCTGGGCGGTGCGTTTGCGTCCAATCCAGTCGGCTTGCCAGTCGGTCGCATTCAAAAGCCCCATTTCCCAAGTCGCGGGCTTGCTCCAGTTGGTCGCTTGCGCGCGTTCATCCCAGACGCGGACTTTCCAGTGAGCGATCTGTCGCGAACCGAGTGCCTTGCCGCCGTAGGGTACCTCGATGGAGGAATCCGCTTTCACCTGACCGGAATCCCAGAGGTCCGCGTCGTCGTTTGCGAGCTTTTCCGGGGTGCTTGCGACCAGAATTCGGAACGCGCTTTGGGTCTTGTCACGGGCGTTGACCTGCTTTGCCTTGAGTAGCCACGCAAGGTGCGGTTTCGACACGTCGAGTCCAATTGGATTCTCGCGCCGCTCGGCGGTGAGATTGGTGATCTCGAAAGGAGGGTCAGCAATTTCGGGCTGGGTCCGCGATGTGGCACAGGAAACGAATAGGCCAAGCAAGCAAAGTCGAAAACCGAGTTTCATGGTGCGGCAAACTAACACGCGCGCCGTTCACCACGGGGCCACAAATCCGGTTGGGCTGTGCTGTAATGCACGGATGGGAATCGTCCGATTCGAGCCCCTGGGTTTGTCGGTTGACGCCGCGCCAGGTGAGTCCGTTTTTTCAATTGGACGCAGGGCAGGTGTACCCATTTCGACCCATTGCACGGGCAATGGCAACTGCGGGCTGTGTCGTGTTACGGTTCAGGACGGAGCGGGCGAGTTGTCGGCGCCCTCGCGTATTGAAACGCTGCGTTTATCCAAATCGGAACTTGGCAGCGGCGTCCGACTCTCGTGTCAGGCGAAGGTGGGAGACGGCCTCGTCACCGTGTGCGTGCCGCCTCTCGTTCGCGTCTAGGGTTTCGGTTTGGGTGTCGGTTTCGGTTTCAACGGACGAGGGGCGCCTGCTGCATGGCCCTGCATTGCGGCCATTTGTTGCATCAATTCGCCCGGATTGAACGGCAAACTCGCTCCCACAAGCACAGGTTTCGCGCCCGCGCCGCGCTCGACAAGTTCCATGTCCACGGTGGCGCCCGCGCGGCCCTCGCTCATCTTGACAAGACCAAAGGGCGGCACGTTCTCGCTCATCCAGGCTATTTTGGTTGCGCCCTTGGGCTCGAAACGGCGCGTCTTGAAGGTGCCGGCTGCGACTTTGAGGGTTTCGGGTTTGCCAAGTGTGTTGCGATCGATCAACTGAAATAGCGAACCGTATGACGGAAGCTGGGCGGGTAACGCCATCGCCTTGTTCTCGCCGACCTGGATCGCCATCGTCGACGGGGTCCATGTCGCATCGTTCTTGAAGACGAGATCGATGCGAACGAGGATGGTTCGTTTGCTTGCGGCGCCCTCGTCCCCAACCTGAATTTCGATGGAGGCGCCTTTGTCGCTGCGACCGACCACGGAAACCTTTTGCCGCATCGGCGCCTGATCGGGCATGTTAACGCGGTAGGTCGCAAAACTTCCCACTGGCACGTCCTTCAGATGCAGGATGGTGGGTAGGGACGGGGTCGGCATCTGGGCGACCGAAGCCGCGGGGTGTGCAAGGATCGAAAGGGCAATAATCCCCGGGAATAATCGTGTTGGCAGAAAAAGTCGAGTCATTTCAAGTGTCTTGCATTCTAGGTCACACGGAGTGATTGAGGTAGCAACTTTTGCCTTGGCAGAGACGAGATGTTTTGGTATGTTTTGTTACATCACCCATGGCAAAACGATTTGGCATTTTCGGGGCCGGTTTTTGGGCGCGATTTCAAGTGGCCGCCTGGCGAGAGGTCGCCGGAGCCGACTGTGTTGCCATCTGTGATCCGAACGCTGAAAAGGCCGCAGCCCTGGCCGCCGAAATGGGGGTTGGCCGCACCTATACTGACCCCGGAACAATGTTCGACAAGGAGTCGCTCGACTTTGTCGACATCGTCAGTGCCATCGAGAGCCACGAACCGCTCGTCCTCGAAGCAGCTCGGCGCCAAATACCCGTCATTTGCCAAAAGCCGCTTGCCGACGATCTGGAAACGTCACGGCGCATGGTGCTCGCGTGCGGCGAATCGAGAACGCCCCTTTTTGTGCACGAGAATTTTCGCTGGCAGGCTCCGATCCTTGCGGCGCAAAAGGTGATTGCCTCGGGTCGTCTCGGACGCGTTATTCGCATGCGTCTCGATCTTATCTCGGGATTCCCCGTCTTCGACAATCAACCCGCGCTGAAGAAACTGCCGCGCATGATCCTCGCAGATGCAGGCGTTCACATTTTGGATCTCGCGCGGTTTCTGGGGGGCGAGGCTCGGTCAGTGTATTGCCGAACACAAAAGATTCATCGGGATATCATCGGTGAAGATGTCGCCACGGTTTGTCTGGACATGAAGAACGGCGCGACGGTGGTTGCAAACCTCGCTTATGCCGGAACGCCGTTGCAACACGAATCGTTTCCGCAAACGTTGCTGTTCGTGGAAGGCGAGCAGGGTTCGCTTATCCTTGAACCCGATTACTGGTTGCGCGTCACGACCTCGGCAGGAACCGAATCGCAGCAAGTCGCGCCAACAATGTACCCCTGGATTGATCCTGCATACGCTGTTGTGCAATCCAGCATCGTTCCGTGCAACGAAAGCTTTCTTCATACCTTGAACGGTCGCCGCCTCGCCGAAACCCGCGCCACCACGGGTGTTGATAATTTTGAAACCCTCCGTCTCGTATTCGCGGCGTATGAGTCCGCGAGCTCCGGAACAGTAATCCCCTTGGAAGGACAAAACGCCTATGGACAGCTTCACCCCCAACGCTAGTGGACACGCTTTGAAATCAAACGACCGGATCTTCGCGACCTATCTCATCGAGACGGCCCATCCGCTTGAACGGGCTGCCGCGACCATGGCCGGCGAGCAATCGACCGGATCATTTATACGGGTGCCCGGTGAAACGCCCGAGTTGCTCGAACACCATGCTGCCCGGGTTGAGTCGCTTGAACAGATCGACGAGCGTGAATCGCCGGCGCTTCCGTATGCCACGGTGCCTCGCGGCAACGAAGGCAACCCGCGCTACCGACGCGCACGGGTGGTGCTGTCGTTTCCGATCTCGAACATGGGCCCGTCATTGCCAAATTTGTTGGCAACCGTCTGCGGTAACCTCTACGAGTTGCAAGAGTTTTCTGGCTTGCGACTGGTCGATCTCCAACTCCCACGCGGGTTTGCTGATGCCTATCTCGGTCCGCAGTTCGGGATCGAAGGAACGCGAAAACTCACGGGTGTCAATGGCCGACCCATCGTCGGAACGATCATCAAGCCCAGTGTTGGTTTGTCCCCAGAAAGTACCGCTTCCCTGGTTGGCCAAATGGTGAATGCGGGCCTCGACTTTTTCAAGGACGATGAACTACAAGCGAACGGGCCGCACTGTCCCTTCGATGCCCGCGTCGATGCCGTGATGAATGTCATCAATCGACATGCCGACAAAACTGGCAAGAAGGCCATGTTTGCCTTCAATATCACTGATGAAATCGACCTGATGCTGCGCCATCATGACAAGGTGTTGTCCGCGGGCGGCACCTGCATCATGGTCAGCATGCACCACGTCGGAATACCAACTGTGTCACATTTGCGCCGACACAGCCAGTTGCCCATCCACGGCCATCGCAATGGTTGGGGCATGTACACCCGCAGCCCCATGCTGGGCGTTGAGTACGTTGTGATGCAAAAACTCTGGCGTCTCGCCGGTATCGATCATTTGCACTGCAACGGTCTGCGCAACAAGTTCTGGGAACCAGACGATTCCGTCGTGGCGAGTGCTCGCAACGTTCTCACGCCACTTTTTGACGACAAGCCGATGGTCGCAATGCCCGTGTTGTCGTCGGCGCAGTGGGCAGGGCAAGCGGTGGATAGTTACGCACGGATTCAGTCGCTCGACGTGATGTACGTCTGTGGCGCGGGGATCGTCGCGCATCCGGGTGGCGTGGCAGCGGGTGTGGCCAGTGTGCAACAGGCCTGGCAAGCGGCCGCCGAGGGCGTTTCCCTTGAGGTGTACGCCCGTTCACACCCTGAACTTGCCCAGGCACTTGTCCACTACGGAGACCGTTGAGGTTCTTTCGGTCATCCGAGATATGATTGTTTTACGATGGCGTTCTCCGCTACAGAACCCCTGATCGCCTTTTATGGCGATGACAACACCGGGTCGACCGACTCGATGGAGGCGCTTGCGAAAAACGGCGTGAACACCGTGCTGTTTTTGCATCCCCCGGGGCCGGGCGCGCTGGAACGTTTTCCGGATGCTCGGGCCGTGGGGGTTGCGGGCATGACGCGAGCCATGGCGCCCGATGCGCTGGCCGAGGAGCTGGGCCGAGCCTTGCGCAGCTTGAAGGCGCTGTCACCTAAACTGTGCCACTACAAGGTTTGTTCGACCTTCGATTCGTCACCCACTGTTGGCAGCATTGGCAGGGGCATTGAGGTCGGCATGGAAGTTTTCGGGACGCGACACGTTCCGCTGCTGGTGGGCGCACCCATCCTCAAACGTTACACGCTGTTCGGAAATTTGTTTGCAACCGTTGGAATAGAGACCTTCCGAATTGATCAGCACCCAACGATGAGTCGGCATCCCATCACGCCGATGAACGAGGGGGATTTGCGACGACATCTGGCGCTGCAGACAAATCGCAAAGTTGGGCTGATGGACATCCTCGCCCTTGACGGCACCAACGATGCCATTGATACGCGGTGGGATGCGATCTGCGATGCAGGCAACGATATTGTGCTACTGGACGTGCTCGATGATGTGCGGCTCGAACAGGCGGGTCGGCTTATCTGGCGGGCGGCGCAAGGGCAGGGCTCGTTGTTTGTCGCCGGTTCTTCCGGGGTTGAATATGCGGCCGTGCTGCACTGGCGCAAGTTGGGCCTCGTCCCGGTTGAACCGCCCGCGCGCAATACAATTGGTAGCGTTGCACAAACCCTCGTCGTGTCTGGCAGTTGTTCGCCCGTGACGCGCGGTCAGCTCGATCACGTGCTGGATGGCTTGCCCGAGTCCGAACGATACGTCGGGATCGATGTTCAGGTCGTGGCGCTTCTTGATCCGGATCGAAGCGCGGCCGTGCGTGACACGATAACCCGCGAGGCGCTGGCACAACTTGATCGCGGCCGCAGCGTGGTGTTGCTTTCTGCCCGAGGACCAGACGACGCACGAATCGCAGATGCGGCCAAGGCGTGGCTGTCGCGCCATCCCGATACGACGGGACTCGGTGCCGCGATTGGCAGGGCACAGGGCGACTTGATGCGCGCGATTCTCGGGAAATTCAACGCGGAAACCCGACGTTGCAAGCGGGTGATTGTTGCCGGTGGAGATACCTCGGGACATTGCGCCCGCGCTCTCGGTGTGGAGGCGTTGCAAATGATCGCGCCGACGGCACCCGGATCCCCCTTGTGCCGCGCCTCCAGCGCTGATGCTCAATTCGACGGGATTGAAATCGTTCTCAAGGGCGGACAGGTCGGGACATCCGATTTCTTTGAGCGCGTCCGGACCGGAATGTTTTAGGAACCAAACGCTGAACAAAATGGAGAATGATAAAATGACGACTGGAAAGACGATTATCGCCATCATGGGCGCCGGTGGCAAAATGGGTTGTCGTATCACAGACAATCTCAAAGGTCTCGCGGAGTACGACGTGCGTTACGTCGAAGTCAGCGAGCCAGGTCAGAAGAATCTTTCGGATCGCGGACTTTCCGTGACACCGCAGGTTGATGCTTTGAGGGTTGCCGACGTCGTGATCATGGCTGTGCCGGATCACCTCATTGAGAAAATTTCGCCAGGTGTCGCCGAAGGGATGCGTGCGGGCGCGATGCTGATGGTGCTGGATCCGGCGGCGCCCTGTGCGGGCAAACTCGCCAAGCGCAACGATTGTGCGTATTTCGCGGCCCATCCCTGCCACCCGCCGATCTTCAACGACGAGGTGACATCGGAAGCCAAACGAGATTTTTTCGGTGGCGTCAAGGCCAAGCAACACGTGGTTTGCGCGTTGATTCAGGGGTCCGAAGCGAATTACCTACTTGGTGAAGCCATCACCCGGCACATGTATGCGCCGGTCATGGAATCCTATCGCGTGACCATCGAACAAATGGCGATTCTTGAACCGGCTCTGTCGGAAACCATGTCAGCGACGATGGTCGTGATGATGAAAGAAGGCATGGACGAGGCGATTCGCCGCGGTGTTCCGCCCGAGGCGGCCAAGGCGTTCTTGTTTGGACACCTCACGATTGAACTGGCGATTGTTTTCGGTGAAATCAAGGCGCCATTTTCCGATGCAGCCAAGAAGGCGATTGAACGCGCGAAAAGCATCATCTTCAAGGATGACTGGAAGCGCATCTTCGAGCCCGAGGCAATTGCCCAAAGCCTTCAGGACATTACCTGATCACAAGAAGGACCACGTCGATGATTTCGCGGCGGCTCATCATGGGTGCGGGGATAAGTCTCCCGCTTGCCGCCTGTCGTCCGCGAACGGGTGGTCGGCTGCGCGTGGGCGTTGCCTTCGAGACCCTGCAGACCGAATACTGGGTGGCGAGCTTCGACATCATTCGGTCGGAGCTCGAAAAGAACAACATCGAGACGCTTGAGGCGATCTCCGACGGCGATGCGAATCGTCAGCTTGAGCAGATCAAAAGTTTTGTGGCGCGTCGGGTGGACGGCGTGATTGTTGCGCCCAAGGACGCGCACACCGTGATCCCGATGATCAAGGCCGTGAATCGCCGTGACATCCCGATTGTGATCTATAACCGCCCACCCGCGGAAAACCCATACAAACGCGTGACGGTGGGGACCGACAACTTTGGGATCACCCGGAATACGGTTCAGTATTTGTGTCAGCTCGCCCGTCAAACGATGCCGGCGCGCGCCGGTAAAAAGCACAAGGCGCTGATTTTGATGGGAGATCTAGGTGACATCAATGCGATTGGCAGACGCGATGGATTCGATGCCGCGGTCAAAGAAAACGCCGACATAGTCGAGGTCGTGACGCGGGTTCCGACCGAATGGAATCAGGAGAAAGCCCTGGCCGGCATCACGAACGGTTTGCAGGCGCATCCCGATATCAGCCTGGTGTTTACGTCCTCAGATTTTTTGCTGCCTTCCGTCGTGTCTGCTCTGAAGAACGCGGGGAAGTTCCATCCTGCGGGTCATCCCGAGCATGTCTTGCTCGGTGCGTTCGACGGCGATTCGATGGCCTTTCGGATGTTGCGCGACAAAACACTGGATGCCGACGGCGTGCAAGACGCGTACGCGCAGAGCCGCCTGGTTGTGCAGTCCATCCTCGCGATGCGTGCGGGCGAGAAGGTCAATCCACTCGTGCTGGATCCAGGCCTCGTGGTGCATCAGGAAAACTTGAAAGAAACCACCTCGCGCATGTGGGGGGCGCAGCTCGTGCTGCAATCTGAAAGGGCGAATCGTGGTTGAACCAGCTGCAGGCCTCGATGCCCATTCCCCGGTGCCGGCAATCGCACCACGGATAACCCTTTCGGCGTGGCTCAGACGTGTTTTCGCTTCTGAAACCTGGGTGTTGGCACTTTCCATTCTCTACTTTCTGGTGTTGCTGCCTTTCGCGCCGGATCTCGGGAACCTCGAAAATCTTGAACTCATCGTCCACAACATGTTGCCGTTGTGTGCGGTTGCGATCGGCCAAACGCTGGTCTTACTGACCGGTGGCATCGATCTTTCCGTGACCTCGATCATCGCGCTTTGCAGCGTGGGCGGAGCCTGGAGCATGACCACATGGGGTTTGCCCGGAGGATTGGACTTCGTGGTGGGATCGTTCGTGATGTTGGCAATCGGCGCTTTCGTGGGTTGGCTCAACGGAATGGCCATCACGCGTTTGTCGATGCCACCGTTCATGGTGACGCTGGCAACGATGATGTTCGGTAGCGGTTTTGCAGTCTATCTGACGCGTTCCAATGGCATTCCGGGCTTGCCCCATTCGCTGGCGGTGTTCTCGCAAGAGGGCATTGGGCCCATCCCGTACGCGTTGTTGGTTGTCGCGCCCGTCGGCATTTTGTGTCACGGATTCCTTGGCAAGACCAAGGCTGGTCGATGGCTGTTCGCCGTCGGGGCCAACGGCCGTGCGGCACAGATCTCGGGTGTTCCGGTAAAACGTGTTACACTGTTGGCCTATGGACTTTGCGGTGTATTGGCCGCATTGTCCGCCGTTTTGTACACAGGGCGCCTTGAAACCGGCTCGCCTGTGTTGGGACAGCGCGTGTTCCTGGACGTGATCGGTGCGACGGTGATTGGCGGCACCAGTCTTTTTGGCGGTCGTGGATCAGTGCTTGGGACGGTGTACGGCGTGCTTTTCATCACGCTCATCGACAACAGCCTCAACATCTTGGGGCTATCGAACTTCACCATCCTCATGATCAAAGGAACCGTGATCCTTTTCGCTGCGCTTGGCGACGGTCTGCGTCGCCGTCGACTGGGGGCAGGGCGATGAACGCATCGGCGCTCTCAAAACCGAATCAAGTCCGGGTGCTTTCGATGGAGGCGGTCAGCAAGGCCTTCTTTGACGTTCCGGTTTTGAAAAACGTGTCGCTGCAACTGGTTGCAGGCCAGGTGTTGGGACTCGTCGGAGAAAATGGCGCAGGCAAATCGACCCTGATGAACATTCTGGGCGGTGTTGTTACCCCAGATAGTGGGACAATTGAGCTCGCCGGAGCGCCTTATGTTCCAGATACGCCCCTCTTGGCACGGCAGCGCGGGATCGCGTTCATCCATCAAGAGCTGAACCTTTTTGCGAATCTGACTGTTGCCGAGAACCTCTTCATCACAGGGTTTCCGAAGCGGAGCAAGTTGTGGCCCATGGTCGATCGTGCGGCCATGCGGAAGCGGGCAGCAGAGCTGATAGCTGCCGTGGATCTCGAGACCACACCGGATACACCACTTGCGAATCTTTCGCCGGGTGAGCGCCAACTGGTCGAGATCGCCAAGGCATTGTCAATCGACGCACGAATCGTCATTTTCGATGAACCCACGACCTCACTTTCGGTCAGGGAAACCGAACGGCTATTCGCGCTCATCGAAAGGCTTCGAGAAGAAGGACGCGCCATCGTCTACATTTCACACGCACTCGATGACGTGATGCGGTTGTGTGACACAATCCATATCTTGCGAGATGGTGCCGTTGTTGCCTCGGGTCCGACCTCGACTTTCACAAAAGCTTCGATGGTCAAGGCGATGGTGGGCCGCGATCTTGAGCGTTTGTATCCCGCCCGAAAAAGTGCCGTCCAGAGTGAAAACGTCCTTGAGGTCAAAGGGATCCGCAGGGAAGGCATTGTCGAGAACATCGCCTTCGAGCTGAAAGCAGGCGAGGTACTTGGGATTGCAGGATTGATGGGTTCTGGGCGGTCAGAGTTGGCGCGCATTCTATTCGGGATTGATCCCGCGGATGCTGGCACGGTCTCGATCGCGGGCAAGGTTCTGCTGAATCGCAGTCCGGCGGCAAGCATTGAACACGGCATGGCGTTCTTGACCGAGAATCGCCGTGAAGAAGGCCTGCTGATGGAGTTCGACGTTGCTCAAAACGTTTCGCTGGCAGCACTGCCGCGTTTCGCTGAGGGATTTTCAGGGGTTCTATCGAGCGAGAAGCTCGCTTTGTCCATCAAAGAGTCCGCACTTTCCGTTTCGATACCGGAATCGAAGCTCGGACGGAAGATGGGTGACGGTCTTGCAGTTCGAACGCTTTCGGGCGGCAATCAACAAAAGGTCGTTCTCGCCAAGTGGCTTTTGACGAAGCCAAAGGTGTTTGTCCTTGACGAACCAACCCGCGGCATTGATGTCGGTGCAAAGTATGAAATCTACGAGCGCATCGACGTCCTGGCCCATAGCGGGGCAGGCGTGCTGGTTATCTCGTCGGAGCTGGATGAACTGATAGGCATCTGCGATCGGATCATGGTGATGCGCCACGGTGAGATCGTGGGAAGCTTCGGCCGCGAACAGTTTGATCGCGAACGCTTGCTGGCCTTTGCCTTTGAGGGGAAGCAATCACAATGATGGCATTGTTGAATATTCTGACGCAGTCGTCCGTGTTGCTGATTGGTGCGACCGGCATGACCCTCGTGCTGTTGACGGCGGGAATCGATCTTTCCGTCGGCTCGATCATGTTCATTTCAGCAGTCACTGCCGGGAAGTTGCTATCGGCGGGACAGTCGGTGGGCGTCGCCTTTCTATCTGCGCTCGTGGTTGCTCTCATCTACGGCGCGATCAACGGATTTTTTGTGGTGCGAATGCGCGTGATGGCCTTCATCGTGACCCTGTCGACGCTGTATATCGGTCGGGGTTTTGGTTTGTGGGCTACCGAGACAAGGGCGATGAATTTGCCGGACTCGATCGGGGCTCTTGGCTCGGCCCGGTTTCTCGGTCTGCAATTTCCGGTTTGGGTTGCAGCGATCGTGGTGGTCGGTGCGCACGTGTGGCTGTCGCGCACCCAGAGTGGACGCCAGCTTTATGCTATCGGCCAAGATCGCGAGGCGGCGCGCAAGGCGGGCATTCCGGTTGCCCGTCTTGATTCCGTAGTGTTCCTCGTGTGCGGCCTCCTCGCCGGACTTGCCGGCTTTGTTGCGATCGCACAGGTGGGCGTCGTTTCTCCTAGCCTCGGGACCCAGCGTGAGCTCTCGATGATTGCAGCGTCGGTTTTGGGTGGTACGAGCTTGTTTGGTGGACGGGGTCGGGTTTTTCCGGGCACGGTCGTCGGTGCGCTCCTCATCACCAGCGTCGAGGCGACTCTCAACACAATGAACGTGGATCCGTATCTTTATCCGCTCGTCACGGCCGGAATCATCTTCGGCGCTGTCGCAATCGATAGCTTTCGCAACCAGCAAGCGCTTCGGCGCGCACTTCGTCGCATTCGTCCGCTTCGAGCCTGATTGCGCCTGATGTACAATCAGACGATGGCCGAGATGGATAAGTTCCGGGCGCGAGCGATTGAACGTCTCACCGAGTTTCTGCCGCGCGCAATGGCGGATGGCGTACTTGACGATACCGAGCGGCAAGAGCTGATGGGGATGCTTTCGAGCGGGGTCCTCACGCGAGACGACGTTCAAACCGCGTTTCGAGATTTTCTCAACGGCTTGCATTTCGAGATCACCGTCGACGGCGTCGTCACCGATGAGGAACGCGAACGCTTGCGCTCCGTCGTGGGGTCGCTTCGCCTTCCGGCAACGTTCATCCCGGACGAGATTCACGCTTTGATCAACCTCTGAACGCGGATTGGTCCGAAAGGGTTATTCGAGCATGCGATCACTCGAAGGCCCTGGCTTCAAGGACCCGGGGGGCGAGAGGGGAATGGTTCCAAAGGGTTGTGGCAATTTGTCTCACAACGAAACGTGCCACAGCAAGTCTTGCATCGGCGGCCAGTGTGCCGGTCTTGAAACCGCTTTCATAGTCCGTTTAGGTAGTCCCATTCGTTTGACGTCCGGCATACAGTGATTGGGTACTCGCAGCTACCGACCGGTTTCGAGAAGCAGTTACGCCGAACAAGGAGCAGGACGATGAACACCGTGGACCTTGATAGCTTGGAAATTGCAGAGCCCGTTTCGGGCCGACGCCGACGTTTCACCGTGGCCGAGAAACGGCGTTTTCTGTCCGAGGCCTCTCGCCCGGGGGAAACGGTTTCTTCGGTGGGTCGACGTTACGGCCTTTCCGTGAGTCTCCTCTTTCGCTGGCGTCGCCAGATCGAAGGGGCGAATGCCCGTCGCACCGCCAACCGGCAGGGCACTGAATCCGATCTGAACGAGGTCGAGTCTCTGCGCGCAATGGTCGTTTCGTTGCAGCAAAAGCTGGCACAAAATTCACAGGAAATGGATCTCGTGCGCCTTCGTTCGACCGCACCTGACGCAACGGTCGTTTCCAAGGTGCAGCGCCTCGGTGGCTCCGTTGCGCGCGACGGCGAAGCCTAGTGGCGGGACAAGATAGCGTTGCGCGCGAGTTCGTCGCAACGTTCGTTTTCGGGAACGCCCGCGTGTCCGGGCACCTTTTGAAACTTGAGGTTGCCGAATCGTGATACGGCTGACCGGATGCGGGCGACCACTTCTTGGTTTGCCTTGGCTTTCCAGCCCTGGCTAAGCAATCCGATGCTGTAACTCGAATCGCTGTAAACGGTGATGCGAGTCGACTTGTCCTGGCCGATTCCAGGAAATGCTTTTTCGGTCAGTTCTAGGCCGCGTTCAATCGCAACGAGTTCTGCGATGTTGTTGGTGCCGTGGCCAAGGAACTCACCGTGTTCGGTGCGTTGATCATCGACGAGGATAACGATGCCGATGGCCATGGGGCCGGGGTTGCCGGTGCAGGCGCCATCCGTCCACACGGCGATTTGTGTCACGCCCGGCGTGGCGTCGACCTTGGGAGTCGCAGCGGCCTTCTTTTCAGGTGACGGAGGTTTTGCCGGAACGGGTGTTGTGCGAACGATGGCCCTTGGATCTTCGCCTTCGATCTCGCCCAGATTGGACGGGTGGGGGCGATAGCTGCGCGGATCCTCGGGGCGGTAACGCATCTCGGCTCGACCGTCCGCATCCAGAAAAAGCTGGCCGGTCTCGTTCAGGCGCACCCAGACGATCGCGTCCTTGAACTTGCGTCGCGACCAATTCATCGGGATCGACCTCGGCCAGCGGAACAGAAAGGGAAAAACATGGGGCGCAAAACGTTGAGGAGAATATAAAGGTCGGGCGGCGGCCTGTTAAGCTCACATCCGTCAAAAAGATGGTGCATCGCTCGAAATTGTCGCTTTTGTTCGCGATCCTCGCCCTTGGCGTCGGTTGTCGCGGTCGCAAACAGTCGACATCGGGCGCCACGGCACCCGCTGCGTCGCTGCAAGCACTGATCGCCATGTTGCCTCTCGAATCCGAGACCGTCGGCGCGATCGATTTCGCGCAGTTCCGTGCGTCGCCACACTGGCAGCGGTTGCGGCAGATCGCCCAGTCTGATGCCAGCGACAAAAAACTGATAGCCGCGCTGGCGGAGCGCACGGGGATGGATCCGCTGGTCGATGTTGATCACCTGACCGCGGCGTTTCCACGCGACGCCCGGAAAATGGGCGCGTTTGTGCTGGTGATCGACGGCAAACATTTCGACGAAAAGCGCCTGGTCGCCTTTGCGCGTGATGAGGCGCGATTGCAGGGACTCGATGTTGTGCAGCAGCTGTTCGAGGGTCGCGTGCTCTGGACCGGAAGCCATCACCCGGGAGACGTGGAAGGTTTTTTCGAGAATGAGGGCCGTTTCATCATCGGGGGGGGCGGTTGGGCGCGCCGCTCGGCGGAATTGACTGTCAAATCGACCGGAGTCGCAGCGTCAACGTCCCCCGCGCCCGTTGGTGCGGGCCGGCACGTCGAGCTTGGCAACCTGGCGCTGCGCCTTCGGGTTAACCGTGGTACGGCTCCAGCGATCTGGTTCGCGTCGCTTGTTCCCGGCGATCTTCGGCCCGCCCTTGCGCAAGCGGTCGGTGATTCGGACGACGACGCGAATGCTCCCGGCCCCGCCGCTTCTACCCAACGCTGGGGTTTCGCGCTCTTTTTATCGCCCGAGTTGCATGCCCGCCTGCGGATCGAACTGAGCAATGCTGGCGATGCCGAGCGATTGGCCGCACGTTTTTTAACCTTTGCGCGGTCGGCAAAGGCCAGCCCGAAAACACTTTTGCTTGGCTTGACGAGCTATCTCGACGCTGTGACCATTGCGTCTCACGGGCCCGTTGTCGAGGTAGATATCAAGCTCGCAAACGCACAGGTCGTGTCGCTCCTGGAACGTCTCGCGACGCTGTTGAACAACCGTGCTACTTCACGGTCGGCGGCCGCGTCCCATTGAAAGTTTGAACCGTATTACAAGTGGTTTTAACCCCGCAATCGGAACCGGTGGCCCGGTAGGACCACGTGATTTCGCCACTCAGGGTGTCTCGATCGAGATCTGCTGCGACGCGAATTTGGGGCGCGAACTGACAATTACCTTCGGTCTTCGCGTTGCCTGCGCCGATCGCTTTGACGCTATTTCCCGTCACGGTGCCGAGAAAGGTGTTCGGCAATCCCACGACTGCGAGGATTCCCGCGACGAATGGGTTGGTCACCGTGACCGTCACCTTGTCGGGATTGGCCATGAGGTCCTGGCTGAAGGTGACTTCGATTTCGCCCGTTTTACCGACCTCGAGTCCTTCGGTCATGCATGCGTTGGCGGCCACGACGGTTTGGAGCTTGTAGGTTCCGTTCACATCGACGGGACCCTTGCCATCGCCACAAGCCGAGGCGACGCCGACAAGGAGGAACAGAGCGAATTTTGGGAGGCATTTCATGGCGGTAGGGACATCTTGCCGCAACTTCCCTGTTTCGCGCTAGATTCTGTTGCGTTGACACGCTCCCGAAGGATATGGGTTGGCGTTTCTGCCATTTGCCTCGCGGCGTGCAATGGCGGGGGGGCAGACGCGCTATCGCCCCAGGGTCGATTCCCTGCCGCTCCCGGTGTCGCCCCCGTCTTGTGCCACACCGATCTCGACTGTCCCGCCGATTCGGCCTGTATGCGGAGCCATTCCGACCTGCTGGTCCCGGGCGGCACCTGCCTTCCCCGAAGACAGGCGGGCGGTCGATGCACCGCCGCCTCCGACGGGACACCGGGGTGTGAACCAGGCCTCGGTTGTTCAGGAAAGGAACAAACGTGTTTGCCAACCGCGGTCTCGGGTGCGTCGTGTGTTGCGGCCGCATGTGGTCCTGGATTGCTCTGCGGTCGGACCGATGACGACTGGCGTTGCGTTCCGCCGGGGTGGAAGGGTGGGGCCTGTCGAGATGTTTCGCCCCGTTGTGATACGGGTCTCGGTTGTTTGTCGGGTTCTGCCACCTGTGCTCCACTTGGCGCGGATAAGATCTGCTTCGATGGCGTTCGCAGCTTCGGTTGTCCCGACGACAAGGTGTGTCCGCATCAAGAGCGCGATAGAGGCAGTGAACGTGCCCGTTGTGCCTCGCCCGGATCGCCCGGTGGGACGTGTGGAGATCCAGCGCTTGGGCGTCCCGAGTGTGCGGTGGGACTTGCGTGTGTCGAGCGGATTTGCCTTTCGGCGTTCACGTTGCCGTTTCAGGCCTGTGTGGACGCGCCCGGACACGCGCGTTGCATCGATGGAACCCAGTGTTTGGGTGGCGTGTGCATCGTACTTGGCCGCGAAGGCACCCCCTGTCGATCGCGGGATCTGTTTTCAACCCAGTGTGATCCCGGATTGGAGTGCGACCTCGGCGATTCGCTTTGCCGCACGCGCGTGCCGTCTGGCATGGCCTGCGATGTGCGCGATCCCGATGCGCCCCGGTGCTTTGCCGGGGCAAGTTGTGTTCGCGCCGATGATGCCAACGTTTGCGTACCGGACGGTGTTCGCGGTGGCCGATGCCTGCAGGGATCGTCGAGTTGCAACGCGGGTTTGGTCTGTGCCCGCGCCCGTGACGGTGGCAGCCGCTGCGAAACCGGCTTTGCACCGGACAGCGCCTGTTCCATAGACCGAGAGCCCTACGAACCGTGCATTGCGGGTTACCACTGCAGTTTGGTCTCGGGCCGATGTGCCCCCGATGGCGGACTCGGCAGCGTTTGCGCCGCGGGCCGCGTCTGTGCTGTGGGCACGCTCTGTGCAAACAACGGGAGGGCTGACTATTGCTATCCCTTGCCGGTGGTCGTCGTCGTCGACGGCGCGCCCTGTGATGACCGGCCCACGGTTTACCAGCGAGAAAACCGCTGTGCAGAGGGTCTTTCGTGCATCGACAAACAATGTCGACCGAAAGGCGCACTGGGTGCGCAATGCCGTCCATTCATGACCGATGCATTGCTGAAGGGGCGATGTGATACGAATTACAGTTGTGTTGCCGAACGTTGCGTTCCTGGCCAGCCGCTTGGTTCCGCCTGTGCGCCCGGTGGGGACGGTCAGTGTGCTGCGCCCGCGTTGTGTGTGAGCACGGGGCAAGGGCAGGGTATTTGCACTGCCTTTGCGGGATATACGATGGCAATGCTGCCAAAGTCCGCTCCGGTTGACGCTTGCCGAAACGGAAAATCGGTATTGCTGCTGCCGGCACGGGAGCCCGCGCTGGCGGCGCGCGACGAGGGATACGGTCGCGTTCCGTTGCCCTTTCCGTTTTCGTTTTTTGGTGAGGTTCACGACACCATTGCCGTTTCACCGAATGGATTGCTCGGTTTTGTGACGCCGAGCGACCGACTCGCGCCCGGCGTTGGTGGGGCCGGGGCGTTGCCCGCTGCGTTTACTCCGGCTCTGATGGCCGTTTTTTGGGACGATCTTGCGATAACCGACGACGCCAACCTCTGCACCGAGGTCGACGCGGCTGCCCAGACGTTCACCGTCACCTGGCGGAACTTGGTCCGTTACGGCCGGTCGAGCACGCGGCTTACCTTCAGTGCCACCCTCCACGCCACCGGCGAGATCGATTATTCGTACGACGATCTCTGGGGCGTCGGATCCGATGGCGCTTTTGCAAGCGGCATCAGGGCATCCATTGGAATCCAGGCACCCGGGGGAGCCGTATCCTTGGCACATGTGGGGATTGCTCCGATGAAAACGCACATCCGTTTCGCGCCGCGGCGTTAGCGAAATTCAATCTCTAAACCCGTGATAGGATGGGGGGTCTTCTTAATTTCAGGATGGCTTCCACAATTGTCGGCTTTTCGGCCACGGACAACCCAAATAAACTGGGTCGATACGAAATTGTCCGACGTCTCGCGATGGGTGGAATGGCGGAGATCTCGCTTGCTAGAACCGGCGAGATAGAAGGCTTCAAGACCCTGGTGGTCTGTAAACGCATCCTGCCGCATCTTGCCGAGGACGAGCAGTTCATTGACATGTTCCTCGACGAGGCCCGGATCGCCTCGGCCTTTCAGCATCCCAACGTCATCCGCATCAACGAAGTTGGGAAAAGTGGCGAGGAGTACTACATCGCCATGGAACTCGTCCACGGCGAGGCCCTGTCGACGGTGCTGAAATTGATTTCGGGCCAGAGTCTTCGGGTTAAACCCCGGCTTGCCGCGTACATTGTCTCGCAGGCTGCGGCGGGATTGCACTACGCACACACGGTTACCTCGCCCGCCGGTGAAAGTTTGGGTGTCGTCCACCGCGATGTGTCACCGCAAAACATCCTGGTGTCGTTTGAAGGTGCCGTGAAGGTCATCGATTTCGGCGTGGCCCGTGCGCTGAACCGTGTCACGAAAACGCAACACGGAAGTCGCAAGGGCAAGGTTGGGTATTTTTCGCCAGAACAGGCCTCTGGCAAGCCTGTGGATGCGCGCACGGATGTGTTTGCGCTGGGGATTGTGCTTTGGGAGACGGCGTGTGGGCGACGTCTGTTCGCGCGCGATAACGAGCTTGAGACATACAAGGCGTTGATGGAGGATGCGTACCCGACGCCAACCAGTTTCGTTCCGGAGATCCCGCGCGAGCTTGATCTCATCATCATGAAGGCGCTTGCGAAGGAACCCGACAATCGCTTCGAATCGGCCCTTGCCCTGCAACAAGCGCTGGAGCGATTCATTCTGCGTTCGGGCGAGGGTCGCCCGATGGGCGCGGCTGAGCTCGCGCGTTTCATGAAGGAGACCCTGAGCGAGGCCCACGAAAAGTGGAACGCCATGATCAAGGTCGCACTTGAATCGGAGCCCACACCGGGGATTTTTACGAGGCAAGCAACGCCGCCACCCCCACAACTCCGCGCGGGCGCGACCCTCGTGACAAGCGATCTGAAGCATGCCTTTCGTTCGCCCTGGCAACGGTTTTGGAGGGATCGCCTGGCCTTTCTGCATCGCCCGGTGACACCGTTGGCAGCGCTGGCCATCGGAGGCGGCGTGCTGGCCCTCGGAATTGGAGGGTTTGTCCTCATCTCGGAAATGGGTAATCGGGCCATCGTCAGGGCGCGGGTCCCGGTGTCGGCCGAATCGCCGGTGCCTACCAAGCAACCTTTTGCGCCAGTGGTTACGCCGGCCGTTCCGGAGCCCGCAATGGTCGCGGAGCCGGTGCCGATCCCACCACCTCCGGTTCCGAAACTGCGCACCAAACCAATCAAGCGGAAGTTCGCGCCTGCGAAGCCAAATCGGCCACGGTCACCACCGGTGAAACAGCCGTTCAAGCCCAACCCGTTTTAGGCCGAAAAGATGAATGTGGCGCCGCGCCACTTCCCAGATGCCCAATTTTCGATTCGGACTTGTTGTTTTCGCGGCCTTTACTGCGCTTGCTCCCCGCGCCTCTGCGCAAGAGTGTCCGCCGTTGCCGGAGGATCAAACCGCCCGCCGTGAGATCGCTCGAAAGTGGTTTGACAGGGCCCAGCAAACGCAATCCCTTGGCGAAGATCATGTCGCGGTCAAGGCGTACCAGTGTTCCTTCAAGATGGTGCGACACGCATTCACCGCTTACAACATGGCGAAACTTGCTGCCAAGATAGGCGATGTCGAGATTGCGCTCCAGGCCTTCAATGACTACCTGGATCTGGCACCGGAGGCTGAAGATCGTGTCGAGATCGAGGCCAAGATAAGCCGCCTGCAGACCCAAATTGACGAACTCAACAAGCCCGCCCCGCCGCCAGTTGTTCCCCCGGTGGTGATGGTGGCCGAAAAGCCCCGCAAAGATAGAGAAGCGGTCGATGACAAACCGAGAACCTGGGGTTGGATCGCGGCGGGTTCCGGGGTTGCCGTCGTTGGCGCCGGCGTGGTTTTGAATCTGGTGGCGCGCAACAAGCGCTCGGATTGCTTCGAGTTCGTCGAATCGGATCCATCTGCTTCAGATGCGGCCTGCGACGCCATGGAACCCTTTGCCTACAGTTCCTACGCCGCGTTTGGGTTGGGTGGCGTGGCGCTTGGCACGGGATTGTTGATGCTGATTTGGGATTCCAATGGCTCGGTTGAATCTCCTCAGGCCTCGAACGGACTGCAGTTTTCCGTGGCACCGATGCCGAATGGTGGATTCGTCTCAATCTCTGGCGGACTGTTCTAGATCGCAACCGGCGTCTTGAGATACAAGGTCCACGCCCCGTGGATGCTGTGCACATTGAACCCATCCGGCACAACCGACGTCGGCATTGTCGGTAAGACGAGGTAGTTGATCGCCTGGGTGCTGAGAATTTTCGTCAACATCTCTGCCGAGGATGTGCGGCCCAAGACGCCGTACGTTTGTGCGCGCCACTGGTAGTCGGGCGTCAGAAACCAGTGCCCAACCCAGACGCGGTGGCTCGTGAGCGCGGGCAGCACGTTTCCGAATGCGGGTGGGACGAGTGCGTTCCCCGAAGGCATCTCTTTCAACGCCGCAGCGATGTCAATGAACGCCCCATCAACCGAGTTGCGTCGAAGGTTGGCGAGCGTGGACTCGATCGTCAACAGGGGCGCTGTCTGAAACGCGAGTGTGAAAGCAACGGCCGTCCGGACTCGCATTCGCCCCTCTTGCCAGGCTGTCAGCAGCCACATTGCGGTCGGAGCCGCGAGCACTGCGACAGGAACGGCAAGGTAGGGAACGAAATGGTAGCCGTTGATGAAAGGCGAGCTGTGCATCAAGGCGATGACCACCATCCACGTCAGCATCGAGAACGCCGCTGCCCGATCCGCTCTGAACCAGTGACTGACGCCGATTGCTGCAAGCAGCCCGGGTACGGTCAGGGTCAGGGGGTACCAAAATATAGAGATAGCCTGTGGTCCGAAAAAACCGAGAGAGGCGGTTCGGAAAACCATGTCCTGCGATTGCCAGCGGCTGAAAAGAAGCGTGATTGCGAGTGTCGGCGCAAGGCAGATCGCCGTTCGGGCCTGGGCTTTCCAGTCGACCGGCCGCGAGATCACGATGGCTGCAACAGGAAAACATCCGGCGGTCGCAAGCACGACCACGGCCGAGTAGGGATGGATCCAGTGTGTGATAAACCAAAAAATCGACACCTGTGCAGCCTGGCGCCAGTTTGCCGGTCCTGTGCCCACGATGATGGGGCGAATCGCTATCAAGGACAGGGCAATCCCCGCCACCCAGAGCGGGTTGTACATGTCGGCGAACCCGGACCATCCAAAAAGCTGAGCGCTCTCCGAGAGGCTGGGTCGCATGTCGATCGGCATCGTCTTTGCCAGTAAACGTAGGACAGGATCAATACCGCCGGCAAAGGCAAGCAACAAAGCCGCTGCCGAACGTTCTTGGCGTTGGCGGAAAAACGGTCGGGTGAACCACCAGAACGTTGCGAAAAAGGCGAAGGTTAGCGGAATTCGAGCAAGTTCGATCGCGAGCAAAGGATCGAGTCCCGTCACGCGAACAAACAACCCGAGGATGCTGTGGAAAACCAGAATGAAACGACCGTCTTGTGGATCGGTCGTGAAAGGATTGAGGAGGGTGAGGCCGTTCCCCTGTGCGGCCTGGCGAATGAACGCGCCGTACGCGAGAAAATCCTTGGGAATAAAACCGACGGGAAGAAACCGTCTCCCCTCCGGTGCGGCCACGAGGTAGGTGGAAATAAACGGAATCATGCGCAGCACGATCACGAGTGCCGGGATGCTCCAGTACCAGCGCGGGGGGCGATCCGAAAGGACGAGCGATTCAGACAATTCGGGCAGCGGTGAGGCAGACATCAAGTAAGGACGGCATCATGACATGATCCAAGATTGATCGGCAAAATCGGCTCGGATCCGCCGAATGATTCCCACCCTGTGTCCGAATGCGACGTCGGCTCCTCGGCGGAGACTCGGTGGCGAACCGGTCGTGAGATAGATCGTGTCGGCATTGGATGTGCGCGTTGCAAAGTGATCGATCACCCAGCGAGCCATTCGGGGTACGGGATCCAGCAGAATTACGCCTGGTACGGTGCGCTCGAAGAGGGGTCGCAGGGCAGGGTAGTGTGTGCACGCCATCAGGATTGCATCGACCCTTTTCAAGGGCGAAAGGATCGTTCGTACATTTGCCTGCACCTCGGGCGAGCACAAATCGCCCGCTTCGACGTGCGCGGACAGCGGTTGGGCTACCCTCGTGCGAATCGTTCGACTGTGGGTCGCGAGGACTTTTCGGTAGATCCCCGAGCGAATCGTTCTTGTGCCGCCGATGACACCTATGTCGCGACTTTTCGACGCACGAACCTGCCGCACAGCATGGGCAATAATTCCGGTCACCTCGATGGGTCCACCCTCCGTTTCAATTCGTCCTGCGATTCCGCGGATTCCGAGCGCCGGCAAGACGGTGCTGGCTGCGTTGCAGGCCACGGCAAGATGGGTCGCACCCTGTCGGACCAGAAATCCAGCGACGGCGAGAACCCTTTTTCGCAGGGCCGACGCGCTCACCTTGCCGTAGGGGAGAAATCCCGAGTCCGAAAAGTAGAGCAGCGGAAGGCGCTTCTTTTGTCGCTGCAGTTCCGACAAAAGTCCGATGCCGCCAATGCCCCAGTCCATGATCGCAATCATGGGTAACTCTGGGGCGCCACCCATCCCGGCCGCAGGGGTCCAGAATCGAATGCCAGCATCCGGTTGCGCCAACCCACATTCAAGGTTTCCACGCGACGCTCCGGGAAGCGACTTTCCAGGTACCAGCGGTATTCGTGCTCCGCGCGGATTGGGTTGTACTTCAGCAAGGTGGACCACTCGGGCATGTGCGTAAGGCTTTGCAATCGGCGCGCGAACTCGGGGTTCTGCGAATGGGTATGCATCTGCCGCAGCTTGTCGGCGACAACGGCTGGCCATTCGTACCACCGACATGGCAGTGTCACCATGTCCACGATGAAGATCCGGCCGCCGGGGGCAAGGACGCGCCGAAACTCGTTCATGATCGGGTCCCAGTCGAGATAGCGAAACGACAACAAGGATACGATCAATTCGACGCTGTGATCGGCCAGGTCGATTTTGGGTCCGTGCAGGACGTTGAATCGAAGGTGATGGTTGCCTTCGGTGTTTGCGCGGGCGCGTGCAAGTTCAATCATCGATGCAGAAGCATCGACCCCGATTCCTTCGCGAAGATGACCCGCCAGTTTGGAAAGCAGGGCTCCGTTGCCGCAACCCACATCGAGGACGCGAAGCCCGCGCGGGAAGCAAGCTTGCATCCGCTGCACCCGGGGGAGCAACCATTCCCACTCATCCCGACGCACGCCGATATCCGTGAACACGCCGGCGTAGGCGGTTGCGACGGCGTTGTAACTGGCGTCACCGCTTGGTTCGGAGGGCACGAAGCGCTTCATGGTTTCGACGGGCGTCACCCCGGCGTATTTCGCAAGGGTGGCGAACGATCCGTGCGACTTCTTGCCAGCACAGGCGACGATGTACAGAGGCGCATGCGGATCGGAACGTCGCGCTTCCCAGACGAAGTGATCGGGACGCAACGAAACCGAGGTGTAGTGGTGGTAGCCGCTTGCGGGAACGCCCAAGGTGCGCGCAAAGAAAGGCGCAAACCAGCGAGCGGATCGGCAGGCGTGAAAAAAAGCTTCTCCCTCGGGCGCAAACGGCAGCTTCAACGAGCGCCATTCGTGGGGGCTAAATTGTTCGGGCATCTCCGTGGTACGAAACATCGGTCCGTACATGCCGCTATGGCCGATGAAATGAAGCTCATGTATTGTCTGCCCGGATTTCGCGATCTTGGTCATTGCATCGACGAAGTCGCGTTTCGATTCGACGGCTTCGCAACGCACGGAAAGTTCGGGGTGGGCTGCCGCTTTTTCCCGGGCCAATGTTTTCGCTGCGCGTTCGAATTTTGGGCCGCCTTCGCGGTATAACGTCGTGTATCCGATCCAGATCACGGCAGCCACGCGTCGTGTCGCTCGATGAGTTTTGCGTCGCCCGGGATCCACGCTCCACAGGATTCTCCGACGGTAAGCGTGCGACGGTTTGCGGTATCAAAAACTCGCATGCTGGAAACCGCCGGAAGGTAGAAATGCACCCCGAAGCCGCCTCCCGTTGCCTGCATGTCGTGGATGGTGTTGGCTCGTACCGACATCACGCTGGGCGACTCGACTTCGCGATCGGCCTCGGCGGTCAACTGTCGTCCGTCGAACGAATAGTGGCGTTCCCAGAATGCACCGCGCAGCAAGCAGATGATCGCGCGTGCGCCCCCGTGATCGTGAGGCGCACAAAACTGATTCTCCTCCCAGCGGACGAGCAACACTTCACCTTCGGGTCCTTTATAAATCGGAAGTCGACCGTAGGCTTCTCCGGGGTTTGCGCGCGGCACCCGCTGCTCGAGTTCGGCGAGCGGAAAGGCCGTCTTGCGCAAGATTTTCGTTGCCCGGGACGATTCACACGCCTCCAACAGTGCGGGCCAGGAAATATCGGAGATCTCGGGCACAGGTGACGACTCGATCGTGAGTGTAGCGCGGACCGTCCAATCTGCGCATACTGCCGACCCGTCCGACGAAACCTTCGGCCCATCCATCGCGCCATGAATCAGCCCGAAAACGAAAATGCCACGGAATCAGCCCCTTCTTCTGCTGGCGAAACCGCTGCCCGCGGTGCCGTGGTTGCAGGGCGGGGCGCCCTCAAAGTTGGCCTCGGCAAGGCGGGCTTCATGCTCTTCGGCTTCGCGCAAAAATGGCTGCTTGCGCGCGTGGTGGGCCCCGAACACTTTGGCGCGTTCGGGGTCGTCAACAACGCCGTTTCGATCGTCAACAATACGATCGTTCAAGGAACGGTTCAGTCGGTATCGAAGTTCACGGCCGAGACCGACGCACAGGTCGAACCCGTCAAACGCGCTGGTTTGCAATTGCAGCTCGCCTTGGGCGGTGTGCTCGCCGCGGCATTTTTCTTCGGCGCACCTTTGTTGACCCGCCTCGTACACGGGTCCGACGACTATGTGACTTGGTTTCGGTTGGCCGCAGTGATCCCGTTTTTCTATGGTTTCTATGCCGTGTTCGTCGGGTCGGTGAACGGTCAGCGACGCTTCGGCGTTCAAGGGGGATTTGATGCGGCCTTTGCTGCACTCAAGACGCTGTTGTTGTTGGTCGGCGCTGCGACGGCCCCGATGTGGTCGCGATCCGACTCGGCACCTGTGACGGGCGCGCTGCTCGGATTTGCGCTTGCCGCCGGCATGGTCCTGGTTGCGGCAATCAAGATCATTGGGGTTCGCCGAGGGGTCGGTCCAACCTTTCCCGTTCGGCGTTTGTTTTCGTTTATGACCGGCGTATTTGCATACGCACTTCTCGTCAACGTGGCCTTGAACTATGACCAGTTGCTGGTGAAGAGTTTCGCGGGCGCACTCGGGGACGATGCGCGCGCCAACGCGCTCGCGGGCAACTACGAGGCGCTGCGGACGCTGGCGCTCTTGCCCTACCAGGCGCTCATCGTCGTGACTTTTGTGATCTTTCCACTCGTCTCACGCTCGACCTTCGAGGCGGATGCCGACACCACGCGCCGCTACATTCAACAAACCCTGCGCATCTCGGTCCTGTTTGCAGCCGCAATGGGCCTGGTCCTGGGCGTGCGCGCCGATGCGTTGCTCGGCATCGTCTATCCCAAGGGTTACCAGGAGGGCGTTTTGGCTTTGCCCATCCTGGCTGCCGGCCAATGTGCCCTGGCGCTTTCGGGCATTGCTTGCGCGATGATCAACGCGGCCGGAAAACCCCGCGTGGCGATCGGCATCATGGTCACAACGGTCGGCGTCGGAAGTCTTGCGGCGTTTAACCTTGTGGCCTCCGTGCCGGCCGGTCCGGGATTGTTGAAGGCGCAGGCCATTGCCACGACCCTGGGCATGTTCTCGGGTTTACTGGTCGCGCTCATCTATTTGTGGCGCCGCTATTCGGCGACGGTGCCGGTTCGTACCTGGATTCGAACGTCGGGGGCGCTCCTTGTCGCGGTCGCGGTGGGTCGCTTTTTCCCAGGCCAGGGCAAGTTGGCAGGACTCCTGGCGATCGGATTTTCGGCGCTGGCCTATGGTCTCGTCCTGTTTCTGATGCGTGAAATCGATGCGAGCGATCGCGCTCAACTCGGTCGAATCCTGTCTCGTCGCAAGGCAAATGCCCGAATCGACAACAAAAATTGACCCGGCGGACCTCGCCGTGTTATCCGTGAGCGAGGATGTCCATGGGGAAACGAATCCTGGTCGCGGACGATAGTCAGACCATTCAGCAAGCATTTCAGTTGGCGTTGCACGGCGAGGACGTAACCCTCATCTCGGCACGCAGCTTCGACTTGGCGGCGGCCGCGGCCCGGGATCAGGCACCGGACCTTGTCATCGCCGACATCACGCTGGGTGATCGCTCAGGGTATGATCTCTGCACTGCCATCAAGGCAGCCGGCGGATCGATGCCGATTTGGATTCTCGAATCCAAACAAACCCCCTACGACGAAATCCGCGGTGCCGCCTCTGGCGCCGACGGCAAGCTTTTAAAGCCTTTTGACAGCGTGAAGTTGCTCGAGGCGATTCAGGCAGTATCCGGCAGCAGTGTGGCGGCGCCGGTTCGCCGGACTGCTCCAACAATGGATGCGGTTCCTGCGGTTGCCGCCAAGATCGATACCGCGCCGCGACCCGAATTCGAGGACGAGAGCAGCTACGGCGAGTTCTCGATTGACGGTCCAAAGACGGGCGAGTCTCCTGAAACCCCGGCTCCTGCTGCAACGCCGGTACCAGTCGTCGCGGCGCCTGCCGCTGT
>Ga0105046_10001682_pt1 | contig 34251 bp, 34 predicted proteins | sample MAT03_FD_78385 | JGI IMG/M metagenome (GOLD analysis project Ga0105046, IMG submission 78385) | Freshwater microbial communities from Lake Fryxell liftoff mats and glacier meltwater in Antarctica - MAT-03 (megahit assembly) | ecosystem: Environmental > Aquatic > Freshwater > Ice > Liftoff... | reverse complement strand
GTGGGCGCGGTTGCCCTTGGCCCGCGTCAGCGCCTGCCGGATGTAGTCGCGCTCGAGCCGCTCGAGTGTCTCCTTGAGCGACATCCCCTCCGCGGGTAGGAGCGGCGGATCGCCCAGCGTGCGGCGCGGCTCAGGGGCAGCGACGCAGCCGTCCTCGCGCACGAGCGCGAGTTGGCGGAGCGTCTCGGCGGCGCGCACGCGTTGTGTGCCAGCGACGTCAGCCAGAGGCGATACGACGGGCTCGAGGCCGGCGAGGTAGGCGCTGTGTGGCTGGCTTGCGGCAGCCTTGATCGGCTCGCGGCGACCGAGCTTGAAGCGCACGTCGTCACGTTCGATGGCGCCCGACTCCTTGCGTACGAGGATACTCTGGATCACGTTCTCGAGTTCGCGCACGTTGCCCGGCCAGTGGTGGCACTGTAGCTCCTGGATGGCGTCCGGCGTGATGTCGTCGATGCGCGACATGTTGCTGCCTGCATGCGCCACGATGAAGTGGCGTGCGAGCGCGGGGATGTCCATCAGGCGATCGCGCAGCGCCGGTAGCTCGATGCGGATGACGTCGAGACGAAAGAAGAGATCTTCGCGCAGCCGGCCGGTCTGGACCGCCTCGAGCACATCGATGTTGGTGGCCGCGACGACTCGCACCTCGGCCGGACGTGGGGTCGAGGTGCCGACCGGCACGAAGACGCGCTCTTGCAGGACGCGCAGCAACTTCACCTGGAAGTCGGGCGGGGTCTCGCCGATCTCGTCGAGGAACAGGGTGCCGCCGGAAGCAGCCTCGAAACGGCCGACGCGATTGCGATCAGCGCCGGTGAAGGCACCCCGCACATGCCCGAAGAGCTCGCTCTCGAGCAGGCTCGATGGAATCGCGCCGCAATTGACCGGCACAAACGGACCTTTTCCCCAGGGGGCAAGCTTATGGATGAGGCGGACGATGCCTTCCTTGCCAGTGCCGCTCTCGCCGGTGACGAGGACCGGGGCACGACTCCGGGCGACGCGCTGCAACGAGTCGAGGATCGGCCGGAGCGGCGACGTCGGGCAGTGGATCAAGCGGGGCTGGGTGTCGGGAGCGCTCATTCGGGTCTCATTGGAAGCTCTTTGGAAGTTCTTTGGGAGTTCTTTGGGAGGTCTTTGGGATGCCTGGTTCTCATCGGAAAGGCGACATCCAGCGTCGACGCATACCGAGGGCGGGTCAAATAAAGCGAGAGCGCCAGTGTCTTGACGCCCCTCGGAAGCCGGCGCCAAAGCGCTGGCGATCGACATCCGCGGCAGAGGCGCGTCGATGGCCAACCCGGCTTGGCTTGATCCGTGCACCACGCAACCGCGGAGGACCATGAACGACGTCCGTCACGTAGGAGGGTCGGTGGCGCGGCTCAGCGCCCGGCGGATGACCGCAGGCAACGATGCGCCCGCGACCCCCGACCTTTACATGGGTAGCGCGAGCCCGGCCATGGCGCAGGTTCTGCAGCAGGTGGGCGATGTGGCCGTCACTGACACGACGGTCCTGCTCACGGGCGAGACCGGCACCGGCAAGGAAGTCGTCGCGCGTCACATCCACGCGCTCTCGACCCGGGCGCGCGCGCCGTTCGTCGCGATCAACTGCGGTGCACTTCCGGCCCAGCTCATCGAGAGCGAGCTCTTCGGTCACGAGCGAGGTGCCTTCTCGGGCGCACTCGATCGACGCATCGGTCACTTCGAGGCGGCACAGGGCGGAACGCTCTTGCTCGACGAGGTGAGCGAAATCCCGCTCACCTTGCAGACGCGCCTCCTACGCGTCCTGCAAGAACGCGAGGTCCAGCGCATCGGGTCGAGCCGGCCACAGCCTATCGATGTGCGCATCATCGCAACGACCAATCGTGATCTGCGATCGATGGTGGCGCGCGGCGAGCTGAGAAAGGACCTCTTCTATCGTCTCAACGTGTTCCCGGTGGCGCTGCCGCCACTGCGCGAGCGCAAGGAGGACATCGCGGCGCTGGCCCAGGCGATCATCGCGCGGCTGGCACCACGCCTGGGCCGGGAGGCGCGCGCTACGCGGCTTGGCGAAGACGCTCTCGCGGCGCTGCACGGGTACGATTTCCCGGGAAATGTGCGCGAGCTCGCCAACCTGATCGAGCGCGCGCTGGTGATGAGCCGTGGCGAAATGATCACTGCCGGCGCGCTCGGCATCGATCCGACCGGCAATGCCGGGCTGATCGATTTGCCTACCTCGGTGCAGCCAGCGCGAGTCGCATCGCCGAGCTCAGAGTTGTCGACACTGCCGCTGCGCGGTGCGTCGTTGGCGCTCGATGAGGCCGAGCGGCGCCTCATCCTCGAGGCGTTGACGGCCTGTCGCGGTAACCGGACGCATGCGTCGCGGCATCTCGGCATCTGCGTTCGTACCCTGCGCAACAAGCTGCGCGCGATGCGCGACAGCGGATTGACGGTGCCCGAGCCACAGGGCCTGTATGCGGTCGCGCAGGAACGGGGGAACTCATGAGCATCGGCAACGATCCCGTCAAACTCTCGCTGCGGGCCGGGCTCGACCTGCGCTGGCAGCGCCACGAGTTGCTTTCGCACAACCTCGCGAACGCCGACACGCCGGGCTTCCGACCGAAGGACCTCGAGTTCGAGGGCGTCCTGCAGTCGGTCGTGACCGGCCAGGGCGGCATGAGCGGCAGCCTGGCGACGACGGGCGGATCGCCCGAGACGGCAAAAATGCGACTCGGGTACGGCGGCATGAGCGAGCGACCGACCGAGGTGCAGGAGGTCGTGCAGCGTCCCGAGGTCGGTGACACGCTTGATGACAATGCTGTCGATACCGATAAAGAAATGGCGCGAGTGGCCGATAACAGCCTGAACTATCAGGCCCAGCTAGAGCTGCTGCGGCGCCGCTATGCGGCCATCCAGCGAGTCATATCGTCGATGTCAGGGGTATGAAGCACATGGCAATCGAGAGGTCCGCATGTCGATAGTGAAGGGGTTCGACATTCTCGGGACGGGTATGAGCGCGCAGCGCACACGCCTCAACACGGTGAGCTCGAACCTCGCCAACTCCGAGACCACGCGCACCGCGGAAGGCGGGCCGTACGTGCGCCGGTTGCCCGTGTTCCAGACCATCGAGATGGGCGACGAAGGCGCAGGGGTCGAGGTCACGCAGATCGAGAAGGACCCGACCCCCGGGCCCATGATCTACGACCCGGGCCACCCCGACGCGGGTCCCGATGGCTACGTCAAGATGCCCAACGTCAATGTGGTCGAAGAAATGGTCGACATGATGACGGCGGCGCGCTCGTTCGAGGCGAACGTGCAAGCGTTCCAGACGCTGCGCGACATGGTCCAGCAGGCCCTCATGATTGGGAAGGGGTGAGGTAGGCGATGGCGATCGAAGGCTTGGGTGGAGCGACGGGTGGACTGTCATCGTTTGGCATGCGTGGCAGCGAGGGCGTCGGAGCACGGCCGGGAGCCGCACCGGCGGGCAGCGAGGGCATCGGCAAGACGTTCGAGTCGGCGCTGGAGTCGGCGCTGGGTGAGCTCGAGGCGACGGTGGCGGTCGCCGACCAGAAGTCAATCGCGTTGGTCAGGGGCCAGGATGTGGCCGTGCATGACGTGATGGCGTCGGTGACCGAGGCCGAGATCGCGGTGCAGTTGACGACTGCGGTCGCGGCCAAGGCGATCCAGGCCTACCAGGAGATCTGGCGCATGGAGATCTGAGCGACATTGAGTGCATCGATCTTATGGGCCGGGTGGGAGCGAGTGAGCGAGGAGTTGGGGCATGGCTGACGAGCCGCGACTAGACGACGGGGCCGGGCGCCGAACGATGTTCGGTGGCGTGCGCGACACCTACCAGCAGATCCCGGCGGGCCGCCGGCGGATCGTCCTCCTGGTCGGCGCGGCGCTGATGGCCGGGCTCCTGTTCCTCGTCATCTCGGCTGGCGCGAAGGAGCCATGGCGACCGGTCGCGCGCGACCTCGCGCCGGAAGATCTCGAGGCGGCGACGAAGGCGTTCGATGCCAAAAAGATCGTCTACAAGCTCGCTGATGGGGGCTCGATCCTGGTCGCACCAGAGGCGATCTACGAGGCCCGGCTGGCGCTCGCAGTGAACTCGATGCCGAGCGGCAAGAGCGTCGGCATGGAGGTATTCGACGAAGGTGGCATGGGCCGGAGCGCGTTCGCCGAGAAAGTGAACCTGCACCGCGCGCTCGAGGGCGAGCTGGCCCGGACGATTCGCTACATCGACGGGATCGAGCGGGTGCGCGTGCACCTCGTTACGCCGGAGCGGCGGGTGTTCAAGGACCTCGACGTGGCGCCGTCGGCGTCGGTCATCCTGTCGCTCAAGCCGGGGGCCGAGATAACGCGCGACAAGGCGTTGGCGATTCGCCAGCTCGTATCGGGTGCGGTCGAGCGGTTGTCGCCGGGCCAGGTGTCGATCGTCGACCAGCATGGCCGCATGTTGACGCAGCCCGATCAGGACGGGGTCGGCAGCGGTGATGCATTCGCGCGGCAGCGCGAGCAGGAGCGCGCGCTGGAGGAGCGGGTCGTGCGGCTGCTGGAGCCGATGGTCGGCAGCCAGAAGGCGCTCGTGCGGGTGGCGATGGACCTCGACCTGTCGCGCGTGGTCGAGACGCGTGAGGACTTCGACCCAAACCAGCAGATCGTTCGCAGCGAGCGTGAGCAGCTCGAGAAGGACGGCTCAGCCGGACAGACGCCGTCGGGTCCGCCGGGCACCGCTTCGAACCTGCCCGGTGGACAGACCGGCGGGCGAGCGGGGGCGGCGGGGGCGGCGGGCCGCGAGAAGAGCGACACCATCCGCAACTTCGAGATCGGCAAGGTCGTGACCCGCAAGGAGGACCCGATGCCGCGCCTGCGCAAGCTGTCGGTGGCGGTGCTGGTCGACGAGCCGGTCGAGCTGAAAGACGGCAAGACGGTGCCGCGACCGCGCACGGCCGACGAGCTGGCACAACTGTCGCGGCTCGTGTCGCATGCGGTCGGGCTCGACACGGTGCGGGGGGATCAGATCGAAGTGACGAGCGTGCCGTTCGCGTCAATCGATGGGATTGGGCCGCTCGATGAGCTGACGCCGGTCGCCGGCACGCCCGAGGCGCCGACCGAAGTGCCGCTGTGGGAGCAACCCATGGTGCTCATCGCGGCCGCTGGCGTGCTCTTGTTGCTTGTGCTCCTGACCGCGTGGCGCGTGGCCAGTGGCCGCAAGAAGCGGCAGAAACTGGCCGAGCTGGTGGTGGTCAACCAGGCGATCACAGACACCACGGGCGGCACCGCCGAGCCGGACAAGGAAGTGACGTCGAGCGACCGGCGGGCCCGCATTGCGGAGCTACGCGAGCGGGCGCTGGCGCTCGGAAACGAGGATCTACCGCGGCTGGTGGTCGTCTTCGAGCATTGGTTCGAGGCGGATAGGGACGCCGACGCGAGCAAGCGCGCGACCAAGGAGGCCGCATGAGCGCCGCTGCATCAGAGCCAGTGGCCATTCCGCGGGCCGGCGAGGCCCTCGCGAGCGTGCCTCTCGATGGCATGCGGCGCGCGGCGATCGCGGTCCTGCTGCTTGGCGACGAGCTGACCAAGCGCCTCTTCCGGCGCTTCCGGCCCGATGACGTGCGACGGCTCTTGTCGACGGCGAACGAGCTGCGGGGCGTGACTGAGGACGAGGTCCTCGACGTGCTCGAGGAGCTGGTGCGCAAGCTCAGCTCGGGCGCTGCCGGGGTCTCGGGGCACGGGCATCGCATCGAGGAGGCTGCCGTCTCTGTCTTCGGCGCGGAGCTGTTGCGCCAGGTCGACAACAAAGACATCACCGGCATCGCCATCCAGCTGCATGCGGTGGCAACCGACAAGCCAGAGCTGTTCGCGCGCACACTGCAGAAGGAGCACCCGCAGACGATCGCGGTGATCCTGTCGCTGCTCCCGGCGGAGGTCGGTGGCCAGGTCCTGCGCCACATGCCGGCCGACACCAAGGCCGATATCGTGCGACGTGTCGCGAAGCTGCGGACCGTTTCGTCGACGGTCGTCGCCGAGGTCGCCGAGAGGGTCGGGCGCGAGTTCCTGCGGCCAGCCGGCCAGGGGCCGATCAACATCGATGGCGTCGACAGGGCCGTGAAGCTCCTGAAGAGCGCCGGCCCGAAGGAGGAGCAGCCGATCCTCGAAGATCTCGAACGGATCGACGCCGACATGACCGCGATGCTGAAGAACAAGCTCTTCACCTTCGAGGACTTGCGACTACTGCACGAGCGCGAGGTGCAGCTCGTCCTGCGCGAGATCGACCAGCGCGTGCTGCCGCTCGCCTTGAAGAACGCGTCGCCCGAGCTGCAGGCAAAGCTGCTTGCGAACGTGTCGAAGCGTGCGGCGGAGATGTTGCGCGACGACATGTCGGCGATGGGGCCGGTCACGCTCGCGCAGGTGGAAGAAGCGCAGCAGCGCGTCTTGCAGCAGGTGCTCAAGCTCGCGGGTGAAGGCCGCATCAACATCCGTCCGGGCACGACCCTTTGAAGACGCCCCCCCGACCGCGCGACGAGGTTCGCAAGGCCGCCTTCGGCCCCGAGCCGGCCAAGAGCGATCGGCCGTTCGCACCCGATGTCACCCCCGCGTGGGCGAAGACCGTGCGCGCGGGCACGGTTGTGAGCTGGACGCCCGGGTCCGCGAACGAGCGTCCTTCCATGCCTGCGCCGGATCCCATCGAGCGCCCGACGCCACGCACCTCGGGCTCGAAGCGCCCGGGCGGCGACGACCAGGGGCCACGCACGTTGAGCGCGAGGCGTCCGGGCGGCGACGATACTGCGCCGCGCACGGCGAGCGCGAAGCGGCCGACGCCGGGCGACCCGGGGGATGCAGGACGCGGTGCGAGCGAGCCGGTGATCCCGCCAGGCATGGTGCTCATCAGTCAGGACGAGCTGACGCGACGCGAGGCAGAGCTGACCGACGCGCTCCGGGCGCCGTACCTCGAGGCGGCGCAGCGCTTGATGAGTGTCGTCGGTGAGATCGAGCAGCGCGTGCGCGAGGACGTGGTCGACATGGCGGCGCGCATCGCGGCGGTGCTCATGCAGCGCGCCGTGAAGCTCGACCGGACGATCACGCTCGACATCGCACGACGCGCGCTGAGACGGCTCGGCCCGATCGAGCGGGTCATCGTCAAGTGCGCCGAATCGGACGCGGATCTCTTGCGCGAGCACCTGCCCGCGCTGGCACGGTCCGAGGTCGGACAGATGGTCGAGGTGGTGGTGCGTCCCTCGGATGACATCCGTCCGGGCGGCGTGATGCTGACGTTCGATGGCGGCGTGGTCGACGCGCGTGAAGAGCGGCGTCTGGCACGCATCGTCGACGCCGTGAAGGCGGCAGTGCTCGACAACGACGCGATGATCGAGGGCAGCGCGAATCAGGTGGTCAGCACGGCGACGTTCGACGGGCGCGACGCGGTGAAGGACGACGACGACGGGAGCGGCGCATGAGCTTCGACGCGACCGAGCCGCGACGGAACAGCCTGATGCCATGGGACCTGGTCGACCAGGCGCTGGCCGAGGTGCAGTCGATCTCGCTGTCGGGTCGCGTCGTGCGCGTGAGCGGTCTGGTGGTCGAAGGTACGATGCCGCGGGCGCGGCTCGGCATGTTGTGCCGACTCATGGTGCGCGGTGAGCCCGAAGGGATCCCGGCCGAGGTCGTCGCATTGAAGGAGGGTAGTTGCTCGTTGATGCCGCTCCGCGGGATCTCGGGCATCACGTCGGGCACGCCGATCGAAGCGGTCGAGGAGCTGTCGGGCGTGGCGGTGTCGCCACAGCTCGTCGGGCGCGTGCTCGACCCGTGGGGCCAGCCAATCGATGGCGGCAAGCGTATCCGGGCTGTACGCCGGGTGGCGTTGCAGCCGCCGCCGCTGAACCCGATGGAGCGCGGCATGGTGGACCGTCCTCTCGCGATGGGCGTGTCCGCGATCGATACGATGCTGACGGTCGGCGAAGGGCAGCGCGTGGTCATCATGGCGGGCGCGGGCGTCGGCAAGTCGACGCTGCTCGGCATGTTGGCGCGCAGCTCGGACGCGGACGTGACGATTGTCGCGATGATCGGAGAGCGCTCGCGTGAGGTGAAGCGCTTCGTCGAAAAGGAGCTCGGCCCAAAGGGGCTCGCGCGCTCGGTGGTCGTCAGCGCGACGAGCGACACGGCGGTGGCGTTGCGCCTGCGGGCGGCCTTCGTTGCGACGGCGCTGGCCGAATACTTCCGCGACGAAGGCAAGCGCGTGTTGCTGCTGATGGATTCACTCACGCGTGTATGCATGGCGCAGCGCGAGCTCGGGCTCGCGACCGGTGAGCCGCCGACGACGCGCGGCTATCCGCCGTCGGCGTTCGCGATCATCCCGCGCCTCCTAGAGCGGGCGGGACAGGGCACCAAAGGCGGCTCGATCACCGCGTTCTACACCTGCCTCCTCGAAGGTGACGACCTCGGCGATCCGATCGGCGACGCGGTGCGCGCGGTGACCGATGGGCACGTCGTCTTGTCGCGGCGCCTGGCGGAACGTGGCCAGTTCCCGGCGATCGACGTGCTGCAATCGACGAGCCGTGTGATGTCCGACGTCGTCGGGCTCGAGCATCGGCGCGCGGCAGCGACGGTGCGCCGGCTCATCGCCGACCTCGACGAGGTGCGCGAGCTGCAATCGTTTGGCGCCTACAAGCCGGGCGACGTACCGCGCTTCGATCGCGCGCTCTCGTTCGAGCAGGCGTTGAGCGACATGTTGACGCAGTCGACCGAGAGCGAGGGCGCCTCGTTCGAGGTCGAGCGCAATCAGTTGATCTCGTTGGCACGCGCGGTAGACGCAGCGATGCAGGGTCGTGAGGTCACATGAAGCGCACGCTCGGATCGATGATCATCATCGCGACCCTAGTGCTCGCATTGCGCGACGACGGCGATCGCGCGCTCGCGGAGGAGCCGCCCCCCGTGCCGCCTCCGGTTGCGACGGAAGTGCAACCGGTCATGCAGCCGGTCATGCAGCCGACTGGCACCGAGGTCCTCGCGAGCGGTGCCGGGCTCGCGGTCGTCGGCTGCGACGGCATTGTCACGCAAGCGCTGGCCGAGCTCGACTACTGGCGCGCGAAGGCCAGCTCGACCACGCCGGTCGCGACCACGATCGCTGCGACTCCGGCACAAGGCACGCCTGCGGTTGCGCCGACGATCGCCGCCGCTCCGATCGTTCCAGCTCCGAGCCTCGACCGCGGCATGCTCGGCGGCACCGGGATTGACCCGCTCGACCGACCACGCATCGCGCAGGTAGCGGCTGCTCTCAAAGAGATGAAAGCCCAGGACGCGGCATTGGTGGTGGCCGACTGGGACGACGCGCTCGCGACCGAGGTGCTGTCCCGACTGCCAGCGCGCGCTTCGGGGGCGATCGCCACGGCACTTCCGCCCGCGCACGCGGCGCGTCTCTATGCACGCCTGTCGCTGCTCGCAGCGGCCAAGGAGACCCCTTGATCCAGAGGACCACCAGCGCGACCCAGAGCCGCGTCGAGGCGAGGCCGGACAACCGTCGGCACGACCCTGATGCAACCGACGCGCCCAGCTTCGAGACCGAGCTCGCGGCTGAAGATCGACGCGCTCCGGCCGGCCTCGGCGAGCGCCGTGATGCACCACGCGCCCCGAAAGAGCGCGATGAAGCGCGCGACGGCCCACCGCTCCTGCAAGCCGCAAACGACCCCCACGCGCTCGACCCGCGACGCCTGGCGGCCACCAAGGACGCGGCCAAGCGCGCCGGCGCACCTTCCGGTGCCGCTGCGGTCAAGGGCGATGATGCCAACGGCAGTGCCTCACTCGAGTCGCTTCGCGTCGGTCCCGCCGCGCAGCCGCTCATCCTGCAGGCACCTGGCGGCACGGTCGCGCAGGCGACGGCAGCGATGTTGCCGCAGGGAGCGACGGCCTTCGACCCCGAGGCGCTGCTCGCGGGTGACACGGTCGAGCTGTCGGCCCAACTGGCATCCGGCGGTCAGGCCGCCGAGGGCCCCAAAGCCAACGCCCCGAAGCTCGCGAGCGACCTGGTGGCCGCGCTGGTCCTGCCCGAGGCCGAGCCGGCCGAGGGTGACGACACGGTCGAGCTCGACGACGACAGCGGCGACGACACCGCCGGGCTCGCAGCGCTCGGCGACGACACGACTCAGTTTGCGTCGCACACCACCCAGCCGACACAAGTCCATCGCGTCGCAACCACGATCCCCATCGATGCCACCCGCCCGCTCGCCGATCAGGTCGCCGACGCCGTCGCCAAGCTCGCCGCCGAGGCCCAAGACCGGCCCGATCTCGTGCGCTTCCGCTCGGCCGACTTCAGCTTCTCGGCGATCGTGCGCCAGGACGGCGGCCACACCCAGGTGCGGCTCATGTCCGATGATCCGAACACGCGCGCCTTCCTGGGCGATCGCCTTCCGGAGGTACGCCAGGCGCTGGAACGCGTCGGCTTCGCGTCGACCGGCCTCTCGGTGGCGGCCGACGCCGACCGCCAACACCGCGAGCGCGCCCCGTGGCGCCCGCCCGACGAACACGGTGACGAGGCACCTACGCCCCTGCCCGCTTCGACCGTGCGGCTCGAGTCCCAATCCGGTGACGGCGACCGCCCCAGCTCACGTTCCGGGCTGCATCTCATCCTTTGATTCCCCGAGTCCTCCGACGGGCCGCGCCCTCCCGGCGAACGTCCCAAGGCATGCCACCATGACGACCACCAACGGCATCTCGAACGCACAGTCGCCCTTCAACCCGACCTCCACGACGTCCGATCTCGCGCAGGGCTCGCTCGGCAAGGAGGACTTCCTGAAGCTCCTCGTAGCCCAGCTCTCGCATCAGGATCCGACGGCGCCGACCGACCCGGGCGAGTTCGTAGCCCAGCTCTCGCAATTCAGCTCGCTAGAGCAGCTCGCCAACATCAAGTCGGGGATGGATCTGCTGGCGATCACCCAGACCGCCGGCACCAGCGCCCAGATGGTGAGCTTCATTGGCAAGGACGTCTCCTACGACGGCGGCCAGATCAACTGGAGCGCCGACTCGAAGCCGGTCGAGCTCAAGATGACACTCGGCGGCAACGCCGCCTCGGTCGAGCAACGCATCGTCGACGAGCGCGGCACCGTCATCGAGAAGCGCGACCTCGGCCCCATGACAGAAGGCAGTCACACACTAAATTTCGACGGCAAGAAGGCCGATGGCACCCCGCTGCCGCCCGGCACCTACAACATCGAGCTCACCGCCAAGGATGCGAACGGCAAGACCACCGACGCGACACTGCGCGGCGAGGGCCTCGTCTCGGCCGTCACGTTCGAAGCCGGCTACCCGCAGCTCGTGCTCGCCGACGGCCGCGTGCTGGGCCTCGGCCAGGTGCTCCAGGTGCTCGGCGCCGACGACCCCGTGCCCGCCGTCGTGCCACCCGGACTCGATCCGAACGACCGGGTGATGGACCCCGACCCGACCCACACCGACGACGCCAACGTCTTTCCCTGACCTCGCACTGACCCTGCATTGACCCTGCACTGACCCTGCATTGACTCTGCATTGACCCGCACTGACCCGCACTGACCCGCACTGACCCGCACCCCAGCCGGAGCCTGCCATGAGCATCTTTTCGACCCTCTATATCGGTATGTCCGGGATGCGCACACACGAGAGTGCCATCGGCGTCATCGGCAACAACATCGCGAACGTCAACACCATCGGCTACAAGGGCTCGCGCGCGGTCTTCGCGGACCTCTTGTCCGCCAACGTGCTCGGCAGCGCCGGCGCCTCGCAAGCCGGTCAGGGCGCAGCCCTCGCGACCGTGCAGCGAATCGTCACCCAGGGCGCCTTCCTCGGCACCAACATCGCGACCGATCTCGCCATCTCCGGCGACGGCTACTTCATCGCCGACGACGCCAACGGCGGCCGCTTCTACACCCGTAACGGCCAGCTCCAGATGGACAACGAGGGCTACCTCACGACCGTCGACAACATGCGCTTGCAGGGCTACGCGGCGAACGCGGACGGCACCTTCGCGACCGGCATCAGCGCCCTGCATGTCGGTGACGCGACCGCCCCGCCGAGCCCGACCGGGAGTATCGCGCTCGTCGTCAACCTCGACCGCGACGATGCCCTCACCACCTTCGACGTCACCGATCCGGCCGCCGCAGCCTCGTCATCACACACGGGCCAGGTGACGGTCTACGACTCGCTTGGCGCGGCCCACGTGCTCGACGTCTACTACAGCCAGACCTCGCCCGGCGAATGGACCTGGAACGCGGTCGCGCCACAGGGCGATCTCGACGGCACGACCGACACGACCCCGACCGTCGTCGCCTCGGGCACCCTGTCGTTCGACGCCGAAGGCAAGCTCACCGCCGAGACCCAGGCCCAGTCGAACGTGACCTTCTCTGGCGCCAACCCCCAAGACCTGCTCTTCGACTTCGGTGAAGAGACCGCCAACGGCGGCGACGGCAGCGGATCAAGCTCTTACGCGGCCGCGTCCTCGAACTCGTTCGTCGACCAGGACGGCTTCGGTGTCGGCAACCTGCAGTTCGTCGAGATCGGCACCGACGGCGTCATCACCGGCACCTTCTCGAATGGCCAGGACCGCCCGCTCGGCCAGATGGCCTTGGCCCGCTTCGGGTCGTCGTACGCGCTCAATGCGGTCGGCGGCAACAAGTTCACCGAGACCCTCACGAGCGGCGAGCCCGCGATCGGCACCGCCGGCAACGGCGGCCGCGGCGACATCCTGTCGGGCGCCCTCGAGCAGAGCAACGTCGACCTCACCAATGAGTTCACCGAGCTCATCCTCGCGCAGCGCGGCTTCCAGGCCTCCAGCCGAATCATCACGACCGCCGACGAGATGCTCGTCGAGGTGGTCAACCTCAAGCGCTGAACAATGTCGCCTGGCTTCGGATCCGAACCGGGATGCAGCGTGGGTATGATCCACGCCCCGTTCATGGAGAGCCCGGCGACCACCGAGAGTCGCAGAGTGCCTACGCCAACCGGGGCACGTGACTCAACCCCGCATGCGGTCGTCAGCAGAAGAGAGGCGAAGAACTTGATGAAGTGGGGCCCGCCGTGCCTGCCGCGTCAACGCGCTCCCAGAGCCATACGGGGTACTCATCGGGAGCGGCCGCTCAGGGATCGGTGGCGATGAAGTGCGACCTGGCCTTCGCGAACGCGTCATCGCCGACAGTGCTGCCGAGTGTGCGCCCGATGAGATCGTCCGGCAGGATGTGGATCCCGCCCCAGAGGCGCGACTGACCGGCCTGGTCGGCGGCGTCGTAGTAGGTCGCCCACTGCAGGCGGACTTCCGCGCTCGGCCCGTCTTCGAACACGAGGTAGCTCTCGGGCTTGCTCACGTACTCGGCGAAGCCACCCGGGAAGTACGGGCTGCCGGTCATGGCGGTGAGCACCTCGGCACCTGCGCGCGAGAACGTGCTGTGCCCCGAGATGAAGCCTGGGAAGGCCGGCGTCACGAACGTACGGCGCTGATAGGGCATCCAATCGACGCCACGAATCCACGCGCAACCCGCCGTCTCGTGCGCCCGATCGCCGGGCTCGCCGCGCCAGGACATCACGGCTATTTCGCCGATGTAACGTGCGAAGTGTGCATGTCGTTGTCCCTGTGCCGAGCTGGCGGCGGTGATGAGCTCGATGACGCCGGGTACGAGCGGCAGGCCGCGTGCATCGTAGTGCTCGCCGCCTGGATCGGACGACTGGCCAAGGCTCGCCTTCCAGCGCACGAGCGTAATCGGGCGCGCTCCGAGGTAGACCCGCTTGATGCCCCACGCGGTGATCGCCGCGTCATGCAGCGCGCCATTCAACGCGAGGTAGGTCTTCACGTCCCACTCGAGCGGGGACAATGGCTCACCCTGACCCTCGAAGCGGCGCACGAAGGCGGCGTTGTCGGCCACGTTGTTGGCGATGACGTTCCAGTGCCCGGGCGGAGTCTCGGAGCGCGGGCCGTCTGCCCAGTACTCCGCCAGGACGCGTCCGAAGTCACCGACCTTGACCACCTCGGGCGCATACGCCGCCTGCGTCACCGGGTTCTCGGCGTGGCCCTGCCCGTCGTTGGTGCCAAGCGGGTTATTGCCATAGGCGCCGGGCGAGATATCGATCGTCTCGGGCAGCGCCGGGTCGAGCTTTGCGTGACGCTTCAGGATGTCGACCACCCAGGTGTTCATCTCGGGCGCGTCGAACGTCGGGCTCGGACCGGGGTCGTGAAACAACGCCTCGGGTGTCGCGCGCGTCATCGCGAACGGCGTGACACTGTTCCAATTGGAGCCGATGTATCCCTGCACCCCCGCGCCGGTTGGGATCCCGTTCTGCGTCTCGGCCTCAGCGAGGTTCAGCGGCTGCCACACCGAGGGGTCGACGACCGTGAGGCCCGACTTCTCGACTTCGAGCGGCGCGTTGACTGAGGTCCAGCCGGTCGTGTCCTGGTAGTTCGCGGCCTCGTTCGAACCATCGTCGAGGGTGCCGTCGATGATCGCCTTGCCGATCCGGTTGCCGAGTGCACGCGGCGAATCCCCGGTCGTGCCCGTGTCCGTCGCGTCGTAGCCGAGCTTCGTCATCAGCGCCTCGAAGCAGCTGCCCGAGATGCCTCCCCCGACCGCGATCTCGGGACGGTAGCGATCTTTCAGGATGCGGAACGCGGCGTAGCTGATCGCTTCGTCCCGCGCCGCGTCCACATCGGCGGACGTAAGTGTCTCGTCGGTGAAGAGCCCGCTGCTCGCCGGATCGTACGCTGTCCACGCGTCCCACATCGCGGCCGACAGGTGGTACAGGTTGCGCGCGTGCACCACCGGCCGCGGCAGGTCGCGCCGAATGGCCGCGAGGATCTGTTCGTCCCAACGCCGCGCGATCGATGCGTTGGGCTCGGGATCGATGTGGCTCTCGGGGCAGGTCGTCCCCGGTGGAGGATCGATGACAGGCCTGTAGTCCGCCACCGCCGGGCCGAAGTGGATGAGCGCGCCGCCATCGAGTGCGGCCGTCAGCACGTTGCCGCCAACCGCCCAAACCCCGCCCTTCGGATCGACCCAGAGCGCGTGTAGCGATTGAACGTCGAGCTCCAGACCGGTATCGACGATGCGCCACGCCGCGCCGTCGCGCACGAAGACCTCGCCCTGCTCACCACATGCATAGCCGACGCCTTTCGCGTCGAACGCGACGCCTTGCAAGAGGGTCACATCACCGATGTCTTCTTTCTCGAAGTCATCGCCCGACTGCTCGAGCAGCACGCCTTCAGTGCCGCCACCGACGATGACCGCCTCGCCGTCGCTACCGGCGACCGTGAACAACGTCGCGCTGGTCGTGGTCGGCACGACCTCGAAGGCGCCGCCGTTCGTTGCGCGCAGCACCAGCCCCTGGCCGCCGACCACCCACACGTGACCCTTGGCGTCGCCCCAGACCTTGAAGAGGCCTGGGATGTCGCCCGCGGTCGTCGGGATGTCGGTGGGCAGCGCGACCTCCTTCATGGTGGTTCCATCCCAGTGCCACACGAAGCCGTTGCGACCGGCGACGCTGCCGACTGCGTAGAGGTCGTCGGCCGCCCGCCCCCACACGCCGAAGACGGTGTGGTGCGCGATACCCGGGGTCGGCAGCCGCTTGAAGGCCGTGCCGTCCCAGCTCACGACCGCGGCGTTGGCGCCGCCGAAGACGACCGAGGTGCGTGAAAAGGCGTGCACCCACCAGAAAGTTCCGCGCATGCCGGTGGCCAGCGGGGTCCAGCGGGTGCCGTCATAATGAAGCACCTGCGGGCCCTTGCCTTTGTCCGCGCCGACCGCCCAGACGTCGTCCGCCGCGGTGCCAGCGACCGACAACAGCGCGCCCGGAAGCGCACTCGCGACGATCGACCACTCGCCCACGGGCGCCGGGGCATTGTCCTCGGGGCAGGCACCCAGCCCGAGCGAGAGCACGACCATCGGGAGGAACGAGAGTAGCGAGCGCAGGTGCATGTGAGTCCTGGTGCGGGGACGCCGGCAGTGATACCCGGGTCCCCTTCCAGAATCCAGCCTCGCTCGCTACGAACTGAACAGTGTCGCCTAGTGTCGCCTGGCTTCGGATCCAAGCCGCGATGCGGCGTCGCTTCTTCGCAGCACGGTTTACATGTCGGGTATGGTGCTCTGGTTCAGTGCCGGTACCGCATTTTCTTGAGGCACCTCGGTCGGAATCGCCATGGTGACCGAGAGCACGAAGTCGACGCGCCGGTTCTTGGCCCGACTATCGTTGCTGTCGTTCGGTGCTAGCGGCTGGAACTCGGCATAGCCGATGGCCGCGATCCGGCCTGGCGGGATCTTGCCAGAAGCGGCGAGCACCGCGACGACGCTCGTCGCACGCGCCGTCGACAAGTCCCAGTTCGAACGGAAGCGCAGCGTCTTTATCGGCATGTCATCGGTGTGGCCCTCGACCCGGATCTGGACATCGTGTTCACGCACCTGGTCGGCAATCGTGCGCAGCGCTTCGAGGGCATTGGGCTTTACCTTGTCGTTGCCACTGTCGAACAACGCGGTCGCATCGAGGCGCAGCACGAGCTCGCTGCCGCGGCGGATGATCTTCACGCCAGCGAGCGACTTCTCGATCGCCTTCTTCTCTTCGAAGACATTCTGGAGTTGCCTTAGTTCAAGGGGAAACGGCGGCGGGCCGGGGTCACGCTTCCCCTTGGGCAGGCTCGCGGGATCGCTGCTGCGCATCGGCATCGCCATGATGTTGAGCGGCGGCCCCTCGTCCTCGACGCGGGGCAGGTAGCCACGCTCACCGTTGGCCGTAAGTCCGACGGCAAGCGAGAACGAGTCCTGGAAGCGACCGACCTTCTTCGCGTCGACCTTCGACACCGCGAACATGACGACGAAGAACGCGAACAGCAGGGTGATGAAGTCGGCGTAGCTGATGAGCCACCGTTCGTGGTTCACGTGCGCTGGATGTTTTTTCTTTCTAGCCACGTGTCAGTCCTTCGAGTCCCGCTGCCTCAGCTGGCTCAGCTGGCTGCGGGCTCGGGCGAGCCAGCCGGCGCGCCTGCGGCGTGTTTACGGCCATGGGCCGGGACGAAGGCCGCGAGGCGCTCGCGAACGATCTTCGGGTTGAGGCCGGCCTGGATGGCCAGGATGCCTTCGACGATGAGCTCTCCCTGGAGCGTTTCGATCTCCTGACGCACCTTGAGGCGCCCCGCCGTCGGCAGGAACAAGAGGTTGGCGGCGGCGACGCCATAGATCGTCGCAACGAACGCGGCCGCGATGCCCTTCCCGACCGCGTCGATGTCGGCCAAGTTGCCCATGACGTGGATGAGGCCGAGCACGGCGCCGATGATGCCGACCGTCGGGCAATAGCCGCCAGCGGCCTCGAACACCTTGGCGGAGTTCTCGACGTGATGCTCGTCCTGGGTGATGACCGTCTCGAGCGTGGAGCGGATCACCTCCGAATCGCAGCCGTCAACCGCCATCAGTACGCCCTTCTTGAGGAGCGGATGGGAGGCCTGGTCGGCCACCTTCTCGAGGCCGAGCACGCCATCTTTGCGCGCGAGCTGCGCCATGTTGACGAGCTCTTCGACGAGCTTCTGCGGGTCGCGTTTGGGCGGCTTCAGGAGCCTCATCGAGCCCTGGATGGCGCCCTTGCAGACGTCCATCGGGAACTGGACCATGACCGCGCCGAACGTGCCGCCAATCACGATGATGAAGGCCGGGATCCCGACGAGCGATTCGGTGTGGCCGCCCTCCATGATATTGCCACCGATAATCGCCCCGATTGCCACGAGGATGCCTATGAATATTCCGAAGTCCATTGGATGCTCCTCGCGTTCTCGAAGGGATGGGATCTGACCGGCAGCCGCAGGCGATAAGGCGAGCCGTGCCTGCCGGCCACTCAGCGATGGTCGTCTGGCCGTATGAATTGCCCGGTGTCGAGGCCGGTCCTGAGCTTGCGTTGGAATTTGACGACCTTATCCATCACCTCGTCGATGGACTCTCGCACAATGAGATTGTGACCTCCCACGAAGCACAGGATCGTGTCGGGGTTCTGATCGGCCCACAGGATGTTGTCGGGATTGACCGCGACAACTTGTTGATTGAGGCGTGTAAGACGAATCATCGCGTGTTCTCCTGGTATCGCTCCGACGCCCACGAGCGGCGACGCTCCTCGGCGAGACGGACGATGACCTGATCATAGAAGCGGAGAAGACGCGTGTGCATCATCGCCTCGGTTCCCTCGACATGTGCGCGCACATCCGCCGGCAGCAGCGTGCCCGCAAACGCCTGGAGCAACTTCTCCAACGCGTGCTCGCGCTCTTCGACCAGCTCCGCCACGAGTTCGGCATCTTCCTCGTCGAGCGCCCGCGCGAAGGCGGGGTAGAACGCCTCGAAGTGGGCCAGCGCGGCGGTCTGGGTGACGTTCATGACGCCACACTCATCGGCGCGGTATTCGCAACCTCGCGCCACGCTTCGAGCATGCCCTGCATCTGCGGCACCAGCGACCGCGCCTTACCTGCGTCGCGCCCAATCTGCGCGCGCAAGATGCACATCGTCCAAGCGGCATAGGTTTTATCGAGGCTCGCCACAAGGTCGGGGGCAAGCTGGTCGTCGAGCGACTCGCGCAAGTGATTCAATATCTCGGTCGCCTTCTCGAAGTTGCGACCGGCGTCCTGCCAGCGTTCCTCGTCGATGGCGTCGGCCGACGCCGCCGTGAAGCGCACGAGGCCCTCGAACAACATGATGACCAGCTCCGCCGGGGAGGCGGTGGTGATACGGACGCGCTGATAGGCTTTCATCGGGTGAACCATGGTCGTGTCCTCGCGGCTCATCTCGAGTAAAGTGACTGCAGGGCGGAGCCCTGACTCTGAGAAATCTGCAGAGCCTTCTCCATTGCGGTGAACTGCCTCTGCATAATCGTCTGGTTGCGGCCGATCCGTGTCTCGATCCGTCCTATCTGGGTATCGAGCTGATCGACCCGCTTATTAAGCGACTTGGTGCGTCCACCGATTACCCCGTCGACCGAGTTGGTGTTGCGCTTGACGAGTGACTGGACGTTGGCCGACAGACCGGTGTCCGCCAGCGTGAAGATGCGCGCAACACCACGCATGTCGGTGGCCAGCGCCTTGTCGAGCTTCTTGTCGTCGATGGTGAGCCGACCCGTCGCGTCGGTCTCGATGCCGATGCGCGAGAGCGACGTGTTCGAACCGGAGAGCCCGTCGATGGTCTTGACGATGAGGCCACGCACGTCGGCGCCGAGACGCTCGATTGCGGGGTCGGGGTCGAACGCACGCGTGCCGTCGCTCGTGCGGGTCGACGACTTCACCAGGTCGAGCAACTCATTGGCCTTGTCGACGAACGCCTTGAGCTTGGTCTTGGTACCGTCCTTGTCGCTGGCGACGGACAGCGTGCTGGTGCCGACCTTCTTCAGGCCGAGCGTGATGCCGGCGACGATGTCGCTCGGCTCGTTGCTGCGGGTCTCGGCCGCCAGGCCGTCGACCTCGAGCAGAGCGTTCTGGGCGCCGATCACCTGCGTCAGGCCGAGCGCCTGCCCGGTCGCCCCGGTATAGGACTCGGTCACGGTGATCGCGTTGTCGGGGTTGCCGCCGATCTCGAACCCGCTTTCGGCCGCGACGATCTGCAGGTAGCTGCGCGTACCGTCGCGGATGATCGAAGCGTCGACCTTGGCGCCCGACCCGTTGATCTTGTCGACCACGTCCTCGAGCTCGTCGCCCTCGACGATGTCGATTGTATAGGGGCCACTCGTGTCTCCAGCGGTCGCCAGCGTGAGCGTGCCAGCCTTTACCTGCGAGAGCGAGCTCGAGAAGGCGGCGGAGCGGTCCTTCTCGGCGCGGGCGAGCTGGGTCACATTGATATCGTAGCGGGCGGCGCTCGACTCGCCCTCGGCCTTGGCGCTCATGACGTCCTCGTCGCCGACCCCGATGGTGAACGCGAGCACGTTGGAGGTCTTGGCCATGTCCGTGGCCAGTGTCTTCAATTCGCCGAGTTTCGAGCTGATCTTGCCGAGTCCCGAGATCTGGGCGTTGTAGCTGGTCTTCTTGTTCTGGAGCGCGGTCACCGGTACGCGCTGGGCGTCGAGCGTGGCCTTCATCAGCGCTGCTGTGTCGATGCCCGAGCTGATACCATTGAAAGTGACTGGCATGACTTCCTCGCGTCGGGCGAGCTCGCGTGCCGCCCATGACTACCAAGACGAACGCCCTCGCTCCGAACTTAAGGCCGGCAGTACCGGTTCCTGGGGTCGGAGAGAGGGCGCGTGAAATCAGGGCCTTCAGGGGAAGGCCCGCGTCTTTCAGGTCGTCGATCAGCTCAGGAGGCGGAGGGCGAGCTGCGGCGCGGCGTTGGCCTGCGACAACATCGCGACACCGGCCTGCTGGAGCACGTTGCCCACCGAGAACTTGCCACTCTCGTAGGCGACGTCCACGTCGCGGATGGTGCCGTCGGCAATGCTGAGGTTCTCGACCGTGGACCCGAGGTTCTCAATCGCCTTGCCCATCCGGTTGACCGTGGCGCCCAGGGTCGAACGGCGGTCGCTCAAAGTGCTGATCGCCGCGTCGATGTCGTCAATCGCGGTCTGCGAGTTGGCCAAGGTGTCGACGGCCGAGGCATTCACGCCCAGCGCGGTCGAGTCCAGGTTCGCCATCGCGATGGTGACACGGTCGTCGGCCGAGTTGCGGGTTCCGACCTGGAAGGTCAGCGTACCGGCGGTACCGGCGGTGCCATCAAGGAGCTTGGTGCCGTTGTACTCGGTGACGTTCGAGACCCGCGTGATCTCGCTCTTCATCTCACCGAACTCGGTGTTTACAAACGCGCGCTCGGTGTCGGTCAGGCTGTCCGAGGCGGACTGCACGGCAAGCTCACGCATACGGATGAGCGTGTCCGAAACGGTCTGCATGGCGGAGTCGGCAGTCTGAAGCATCGCGACACCCTGCGACGCGTTCGACGAGGCCTGGCGGAAACCACGGGTCTGGGCACGCAGGCCCTCCGAGACCGCAAGACCTGCGGCGTCATCAGAGGACGAGGTGATGCGCATGCCCGAAGAGAGCTTGTTGATCGAGGAGCTGAGCGAGGACTGGGTCTTGGTCAGGTTCTTCTGGCTGGAGAGCGACGATGTGTTGGTATTGATCTGGAGAGCCATGGTGCTTTTTCCTACAAGGTGAGTGGGTAGACGAGTCCGTCAAGCGACGCCAAAGCGTCCTTGTTCGCCATCTGGTCCGCTTCCCGGCGGGCTCATCGGCTGTTCACTCATCATTACGGCCGGCTCGGGCAACGCCTTAAACAGGCTGTGCGAAAATCGTTGGGAGCTAACCGAACCAGCTCTTGCCCATCTGGGCCAGGATGCTCTGTGAGGTGGTCAGGACGGCCTCGAGCATGGTCTGGGCGCTCTGGATGGCGGGGGCGACCTGGGCGATGTCGACGCGCGCAAGGTTGCCCTGTTCGATCTGTACGCTGGTGCGCAAGGACAAGGTCAGGTCCCCTAGATCGTCCAGCGTGCTCATGCGGCGACCGACCTGCTGTAGGGTCGACGAGACGCGTACACGCGAAGATTCGATGCCGGTGAGCGTGGCGCGCACCGCGGCCGAGTCGCCGCCCTTCACCGCGGACACCAGATCCCGCAAAGAGTTGATGAGCTCGTTGTTGGGACCGAACACGTCGCGCCCCGAGAGGGTCGACGCGACGCTCACACCAGGAGCAACCTCGACAATGCGCTCGCCGTCGTTGCCCTGATAGGCGAGGTCGGCGGCGAGCGGCGGCTGGCCCTCGTTGAGGCCGGTGAACTGATAGCGACCGCGCGCATCGGGGCGGTTCGCGATGTCGACGATCTGGTCGAGCAGCCCCTGCGCGTTCGACGCGGCGTCTCTGCGCGCCTGGTCTGTGACGTTGTCGCTGGCAAGCTGGAGTGCCAGATCCTGGGCGTTGACGAGCACGTCGCCGATCCCCTGGAGCGACAGCTCGGTCATGTCGAGATCGCTGCGCAGGTTGATGCGTGACGCGTCGTGCCGGGCGAGCTCGCGGTCGAACAAGTCGAGGAGGTTCGCGCGACCGGCCTTGGCCATGTCGGTTGACGGGGTCGGCAGCGAGGTGCCCTCGAGCACCGGCTGCCGCGCCTTGAAAACCGCCTGAGCGGCGCGGTCTGCGCTCTGGCGGAGGACGTTCGAGATGAGCGATTGCGAAATCCGCATGGGTCCTCGCGAGTCAGCCGACGAGGGACAGCACTGTGTCGGTCATCTGTTGCGCCGCAGCGATCACCTTGCTCGAGGCTTCGAGCGCGGTCTGCGCGAGCGTGAGGTTGAACATCTCCTCGTCGATCGAGACGCCGGTCTCCGACGCGAGCAGGTTCTGGAGTTGGTCACGCGACGATGCTTCGAACTCGGCGCCATCCTGGGCGTTCACGAGCGCGCGGCTCACGAGCGTGCTGATGCCGCGCCAGCTAGCGGGCAACGACGTTCCGCTGGCGAGCGTGCCGCCCTGCCCCGCGATGTCCGCCAATATAAGCAAGTTGGAGTTGTCGCCGACACCGGCACTCGGGTCGCTCGCGCCCGCGATGTCGCCCGCCTTGAGTAAGCTTGCGAGCGCCACACTGGCGGCCGCGCCGGCGGTCGAGGTCGGGGTCGCGAAGAACGCGCCGCCCGGTGCGCCCGTGGCAGTGAAGCCCGCCGCATGAGTGGCATTGAAGGTGTTGACGAAGTCGAAGGCGAGCGCGTCGAGCTGCTGCACCGCAGGCATCAACGTGTCTTCGTGGGCGGCGATGAGACCACCGAGTGCACCACCGACCTGGCTGCCGGCCATTGCCGCGAGCTTCACGCCGTCACGTTCGAAGCTGACCGTGAGTTCCTGGGTCGGCGACCCGGCACTCTCGACCACCATGCGGCTCGCGCTGCCACCCTCTACGAGGGTGCGTCCGCCGGCGGTCGACACGCGGATGGTGCCATCATCATTGGTGCGCACGTCGACGTCGACGAGGCTCGAGAGCGTGCCGACGAGTGCCGCACGCTGGGTCACATAGGTGTTCCGCTCCTCTCCCGGGCGGGCGGAGCGCACACGCTGATCGATCCGGGCAATCTGCGAGGCGAGGTCGCTGACCTGGCCCGCGACCGAGACCGCCTCGCTGCGCACGTTGCTGGCGGAGGCGTCGAGCTGGCTGCGCGTCGACGCAAACGACGCGCCGAGCGAGCGGCCGGTAGAGAGCATCTGCTCGCGTTCGGACGTGCCCGAAGGATTGGCCGCGAGCGCGGCGATGGCGGTGCGGAAGTCCTCAATGTCGGAGCCGAGGCCCACGCCATCGAGGTCGTTGACGGCCGTCTCGGCAAGGGTCAGGTGATTGACCTGGCTCTCGTGAAAGCTGGTGCGGCCGGTGGCCGTCTGGAGCGCACGCTCGAGCAGGGTCGCGCGCATGCCGACCGACGCTCCCGCGCTGACCCCGAGCCCACCGAGCGCCGCAGCAATCGGCAGGATCTCGCGCGCATAACCCGGCGTCTGCTGGTTGGCGAGGTTGCGCGCAACAAGCGACGCAGCGGTCTGCGCGACCGTGATGCCGCTGCGCGCCGTCGTGAAGATCGAATTGATGGTGGCCACGACTAGAGATCCAGATCGAGGCTGAGGGCTGGCAACGGCGATGTCTGGCGGGCCCGCGCCCGGCCACGACGCGTATAGGTGGCACCGATGTCGGTGTCGGGTACCCCGAGCACGGTGCGCCAGGCGACGACCGCGTGCAGCCCGCGTTGGGCGTGGGCCTGCGCGATGATTTGCAGCTCGGCCAGCGCCTGACCGAGAGAACGTAGCGCCGATACGGCGTCGAGCCCGGCCTGACGCTCAGGCAACGGCAATGCGAAAGCGAGCGCCTGAAGGCTGGGCGGACCGGCCGGCAGTCCGAGACGTTGCGCCAGCATGAGCGCGCGCGGACGCACCTCGGCCGTCAGGCTCTCGAGGCGCCGAGTCAGGACCTGGACCTCGGACTGAGCGGCGATGAGTGCTTGCCCGCCATCGCGATGCACACGGAGCCCGATGAGCACGCGGATCTGCGCCTGGGTTGCGCCCACCAGCGCGTCGAGCACCTCGGTCTGGGCGTCGATGATGGCTGCGAGCAGGCTGCCGGGCGAGCTCTCGGGCCCGGCAACGGCAGCCGAAGGCGATACGGCGGGCCCGGCAACGGCAGCCGAAGGCGATACGGCGGGCCCGGCAACGGCAGCCGAAGGCGATACGGCGGGCCCGGCAACGGCAGCCGAAGGCGATGCGGTAGGTTGGGTCACTCGAGCAACTCCGGCTCTAACGCCTCTTCAGCGATCCGCTGGGCGAGCGCCTTGGGGTCGACTTCGTAGGTGCCCTTGGACACCTGCTCCTTCAGCGTCTGGAGCCGCTGCGTATCCATGCGCGACGTATCCGAGCGGACCTGAGCCGTGATCGACAGGTCGACCGACACCGCGCGGTCCGCTGGGATCTTGGCGACTGCTCCAACCGCTGCAGTCGACGCCGTCTCCGCTGCCTTCGTGGGGCGCGTGCTCGGTGCGACAGCATGCGTAGTCTGCGTATCGTGAATGCGGCGTGTGGGTGTCATAGCGGCTCCTGGATCTCGGTCGTCAGACTGGACTACGGGATGAGTTACCTCGGAGATAAGTAGGAATCGTGCTTTTTTTCATTACGCCGATCTTTTGCCTGAAGTCATTGACCGGGTGCGCCGATGTCAGGTCCTTGCAGTGCGGGCACCGGCTTGTCTGACGCGGGTTTGAGCTCGTCGCGCACCCAGCGGTCGAGGTGCAGGCGCATGTCGGTCGCGGTCACAAGGTGAGGCTCGTCGGTCTTGTCGTCCACAAATGAGGCGAGTCCAATCCCGCCCGACTTGGCGAGATGATTGGCCAGAGCATCATCAATTAAATGGTCGACCAACTGACCGCCGGTCTGATCATCGTCGCTCATGCTGGTCTTGCGCATGGCTTCGACCATGTTCTTGAGCAGCATCGCTTCGAACTGGGTCGCGATCTCGTGGGGGTTGCGACCACTGCGCACGCCACTTGGGGCCGACAGCAGATCGGAGCGCGCGGGATCGCCCGGCTGTAGCGCACTGGGACCGGGTGAGATCGCGTCGCGAATCGGGCTCACGGGATCACCTCGAGCTCGGCGTGCAGCGCACCTGCCGCCGCGAGCGCCTGCAGGATGTCGACGAGCCCACGCGCGCTGACCCCGAGCTTGTTCAGGCCGCGCACGACGTCGGCCAGGGTGGCGCCCTGCTCGATGACCTTCAGCGTATCGGTCGGCGGCCGGGCAGCGGGCCGGTCTTCGCTCAGGACCTCGAGCGATACGCCATCGTAGGCGATCGCCACTTTGGAAAGGCGCACCTCGCCGCCCAGCACGACCGCGCCGGTCGTGCCGCTGACGACCACGCGGGCGAGCCCGTCGGGGGTCACCTCGATGCCTTCGACGGTCGCGATGAACGCGGCCATGCGGTCGACCCAGTCGGTCGGTACGGCGATCTCGACATCGCCCGCGTCGATGGGACGCGCGAGCGGTGTTGCTGGCGCGGTCCCAGGAGCTGCCGGCGGCGGCGCACCGGGCCCAGCCGGAGGCGGCGCGGCGACGGTGGCAGTGCCAGCCAGTGCGCGGTTGACCGCTTCGGCAAGGTTCAACGCGGTTCTGAAGTCGGGCTTCGCGAGCATGAAGCGCAGCACCCCGTTGGCGCCCAACGTCACTTTGACCTCGCGCTCGACCATCGCGCCGGCCGGGACCCGGCCCACGTTCAAGCGACCGCGGCTGCCGCGGTTGCCCTGTCCCCGCTCGGCCTCGCTGCCGACCATGACCGGGCCCTGCGCAAGCGCGTAGGTTTCGCCGTTGGCGCCGCGCAGCGGGCTCATGAGCAATGTGCCGCCGACGAGGCTCCGGGCGTTGCCGATGGAGCTCACCTGCACGTCGATGGTGATGCCGGGGCGTGCGAATGGCGGCAGCTCGGCGGTGACGGTGACGGCCGCGACGTTGCGCAGGAGCAGCTGGCCCTTCTCGACCCGGACGCCGAGACGCGACAACATCGCCTCGAGCGATTGCGCCGAGAAGCCTGCCTGTTCCGTGTCCCCGGTGCCGTCGAGGCCTACGACCAGGCCGTAGCCGATGAGCTGGTTTTTGCGCACGCCGTCGAAGTGACCGAGGTCCTTGACGCGCACAGCATGGGCGCCGCTTGCAGCGAGGGAAACCGCGAGCGCGACGATCATGGCAAGCGAACGCGACATCAGCGGAGCTCCACTTGCCGGAGGTCGGTCACCACGCCACGCACGACTTTTTTCTGCCCGACCGTGACGCGCAGCGAGATCTCTTCGCCGCGCGCACCCGATTCGAGCGCTTCGGCGGTCGCCTTGAGCTGGAAGCGGTCGCCGGTCACGACCAGCGTCACCGTATCGCCGCGCCGCACGAGCGGCAGGCGCTCGAGGTCGCGCGAGCCTATCGGCTGACCGACCTCGATCGGCGTACGCACTTGCGAGCCGACCGAATCGGCCACCTGCGAGATGCGATCATCACCGAGCGGGCGCGACTCGACGCGCACATCGGCAAGAGCGAGCACCGCGCCCCGCGCAATGGGCCGCGCCGCGACGACCGTCGGTACCTGGACCGCGACCTGCGCTTTGACCCACAGCTCACGCTCGCTCCCGCCGCTCGCGACCCGCGCCTTCGCCGTCACCCAACCGATCGGCAGCCCACGCGACGCGAGCTCTAGCGAGGTGACCCTGGCGCCGGCCTTGACGACATCCGACAGCTCGACCCGCGTCACAGCGATGGTCGCGTCGACGATGCCGATCCGTTCGCGCGCGAGGTCGGCTATCCCGATTGCAAGCTCCGCTTCCAGTGCGGTCGGCTTGTCGCCGTTGCCGCGCGAGCGAGCGTTTGCGCTGGCGAGCACGCTCGAGATGAGCGACACGGCCACGAGCAGGGTCAACGAAGCATGGCGCGTCATCGTAGTTGGGCTGCTTCGGCCAGCATCTCGTCGGCCGCTTTAATCACTCGAGAGTTGATCTCGTAGGCGCGCTGGGCAGCGATCAGGTCGATCATCTCCTCGACGACCGCCACGTTCGAGCCCTCGAGCATCCCCTGCCCGAGCGTGCCGACGCCTTCGTCGCCCGGCGTGCCGAGCACGGCGCGGCCGCTCGCCTCCGTCTCGACCATGACGCCTTCGCCGAGCGACTTGAGACCCGCCGGGTTGGCGAAGCGCGCGAGCTCGATCGAGCCGACCTCGACCGGTTCGGTCTGGCCCGGCTGCAGTGCCTTGACCAGACCGTTCTCCTCGATGGTGATGGTCGTCGTCTCGGGCGGCACGAACAGCGGGGGCTCGAGCGGATGGCCGGCCGACGTGACGATCTGCCCTTGTGCTGTGATCTTGAAGTCGCCCGCGCGCGTGAAGCCCGTCTGGTCCTGATTGACCTTCACGTGGAAGAAACCGTCGCCCTGGATCGCCAGGTCGAGCTGGTTCTGGGTCTGCTTCATGTCGCCGGTCTGGTACATCTTCTGGGTCGCGACCAGGCGCGTACCAAGGCCGATCTCGACGCCGACCGGGCGACCGGCGTTGCCGCGACCATTGCGATTCGCCGAAGGGGCGCGAACCTCTTGATAGAGGAGGTCCTGGAACTCGGCGCGCGCCTTCTTGAAGCCGGTCGTGTTCACGTTCGCCATGTTGTTGGCGATGACGTCGATCTGGGACTGCATCGCCTCCATACCGGACGCCGCGGTGTGCATGCTGCGTATCATCGGGGATTTCCTGTTCCTGGAAGGTGGGCCGTCATGTCAATGCTCAGCCTCGCGCGAGGCGGATAGCCTGGGAGTCCATCTCGCCGCTGGCGGTGATGACCTGGCGCAGCGCCGAGAAGGTGCGCTGCACGTCAATGAGCTCGAGCATCATCCGCACCGGGCTCGCGTTCGACTCTTCGAGGTGGCCCTGCATCACCTGCAGGTCCTGGCTCGCGAGGCCGTCGGGCACGACCGCGAAGAAGCCGTCCGGGTCCTTGCTGAGCGCCTGCGAGAGGTCCGGCGTGGCGATGCCCAGACGCGCGACCTCGCCGTCTTCGGTGAAGATCGTGCCGTCCGCGTCGATATCGGGGATGCGGTCGGGCGGCAACACGATGCGCTGACCTTTGTCGGACAACACCGGATACCCGGCGTTCGTCATCAGCACGCCATCGCGCCCGAGTACGAGCTGGCCGCCCTTGGTGAGACGCATGCCGTTGGCGGTCTCGATCTTCAACATGCCATTGCCGGTGATGGCGATGTCGAGCGGGTTGTCGGTCTGTACGAGCGAGCCGTTGCTCATGTCGGCGGGGGCGCCGCGCGGTTGGACGAAGTGCTTATTGCGCTCGCCGACCTGGGTCCGCTCGGGATTGTTGGCGGGCCCGCCGGGGCGGTCGCTCACCGGGTTCGACGCGTTGTTGGCGAGCGTCTCCTCGAACGTCATGCGGTCGGCCTTGAAGCCGGTCGTGCGCGCGTTCGCAAGGTTGTTGGACAACATCTCCATTTGGCGGAGCTGGGCCATGCTGCCCGATGTCGCGACGTAGATGCCTTTGCCCACGGGATGCTCCTCGATTCTTCAGAAGGGCGTAAGGACGTCCATGGCGCGCGTGAGCCAGCCGGGAGACTGCTTCTCGGTGATGACGCCACGGCCGGTGAACTCGATCTCGGCGTCCGCGATGCGCGCCGAGTCGATCGAATTGTCGTCGAGGATGTCGACCGGTCGGATGACACCGCTCACGTAGAAGTGGTGCTCCTCCTCGTTGACCAGGATGACCCGGTGGCCCTCGATGAAGAGATTGCCGTTGGCCAGGACCTGCTTGACCATCGCCGGCACCGTCGCCCGCATATGATCGGTGCGGCTCGTGTCGCCACGTCCGAGGAAGTCGGACCTGGTGCCGCCGGCGATGAGCTTGTCGTCGAGGTTGTTGCCGAGCAACTTGATGAGCCCGAGGAAGGAGGTGATCGAGAAGTCCATGTCGCTGTCGCGCGAGAGGTCCGTGCGCGCGCCGTGCTTGGCATCAGCGTCCTCGATAACGTTGATGGTCAGGATATCGCCGGCCAGCCGTGCGCGCTGGTCGGCAAAGAGGAAGTTGCCGTGGTGGGTCGGCGAGAAGAGCGAGCCATTGGTCGAATCGAGCTCAGTGACCGTCAGGTCGACCGGCGACTCGTACTTGCGCTGCTTCGGGGTGTATTCGCGAATGTGCTGCACGCCACAAGCGGATGCGGCGAGGCCCACCATGACGGCGAGCCCGACCAATGGGATCTTCTTGAGGCTTGAACCGCTCATCCGACCTCCACCCGACGATGGTTCGCGGGGCAGTGGTGGTAGGGCAAAGCCCGTGCCAGCTGTGAAGGCCCCCCGAAGCGAGATTTCAGGCGGCGGTAGGAACTGGCACAGGGCAAAGGTTGCCTACCGGAACGCCCCGCCCGGCAAGCGTTTCCTGACGGTTTCAAAGTCGAGGCAAAAAGTTCCGCCCGAAAATCGCCTGTCACCCCGGACGTGATAGACAGGGCTCTGCGGGAGGGAGGGTCCAATGAACCGACGGGAACGGATTGTAGATACCGTGCATCGCATCGCAGAAGTCCGAGAGCGGCAAGCTATCGTCGGGCTCGGCATTGCGCAGGCAGCACATAGTGAAGCGACCTGGGTCGTGGAGGAGCTCGAGGCGGACAATGCCGCCGCCGAAGCGGACCTCTTCGGCAAAGGCGTGATGGGCGACCTCGAACGCGAGCTCTTATGGGCGCACCGCGCGTGGTTCCGACGCGAACGCGTGTCGACCGAAGAGCGGCTCGCGGTGACCGAGGCCCAGGTTGAAGAGGCCAGGGCGCGCCTCCTGGCGAGCAAGGGCAATACCCGCGTGCGCGAGGCGGTCAAAGACCGCGTGCACAGCGAAGCTCGGCAGTTGCGCGAGACCAGCGCCCAGAAGGAGCTCGACGAGATCGGGCAGCGTCCGCGCCGGAACGACCGACTGAACGACTGAACGACTGAACGACTGACCCAACGTCTGGTCGGTCTCAGCCGACCGGCCGCTCTGCCACGGCGGACTTGCCAGTGCCGGTGGAGGTCACGGACTCGCGTAGGGTCTTGATGGCGGCCGTGTGCAATTGCGAGATGCGCGCCTCGGTGAGGCCGACGACTTCGGCAATCTCGGCCATCGTGAGGCCCTCCATGTAGTAGAGCGAGAGGATGGTCTGCTTGCGCTTGTCGAGCTCAGCGATGGCCCGCGACAAGGCGATCTCGATGTCCGCGCGCTGCCAGCCCGAGACGGCGATGTCATAGGAGAGCGAGTGGCGGTCGATCTCCTCGACCGGCTGGAACTTGAGCGACTGCGATTGCTCCTTCAGCTCGCGAATCTGCGTCGGGCTCAGCTTCAGGAAGTTGGCGAGCTCGCTCTCCTCGGGCTCGCGCCCGAGCTCCTTGGTGAGTTCCTGGATGGCGTTGTTGAGCTGCTTGACCTTCCTGCGATGCGGCTGCGAAAACGGGTCGACGCGGCGCAGCTCGTCGATGATGGCGCCCTTGATACGGAACTCGGCGTAGACCTCGAACGGGCGACCGGCGGTCGGGTCGAAGCGGCGATGGGCCTGCACGAGCCCCATCATGCCGACTGACACGAGGTCCTCCCAACCGACGACACTCGTGCTGGTACCCGCGTAGCGTCGCGCCCAGATGTGCACGAGCCGGCTGTAACGCTTCATCAGCTCGGCAATATCGTCCGGCCCGACGGGGGGCTCATCCTTGTTTCGCTCGTAGGCGCGTTGTCGTTTTGTGGCTGGCGGGGTCATCTGTTGGGATACTACCTCGTCACGCAATGAAGCGTCGACCAGAAGAAGCGCAGATCTGCGGAACCTTCGGTGCTGACGGGCATGGCTTTCAGCCGCAGGGCCAACTGCCGCAACCGACGGCTGGCCGAGGTGCCCGGGCCCGTGACCACAAACGGCGATTGACGCATCACGGCGTCATGAACCATGGGATCGAACGGGAGCCAGCCGAGGAGCTCGACCTCGGCCGCAACGAATTGTCGCACAAGTCCATGCAGCCGTTGATGCACGGCCCGCGCGACCTCGTAACTCACCGCCTGATTGACGACGAGCCCGATGCGCGTGCGGCTCGAGCGGCGTAACAGCGCGCGCGCCGAGACATACGTATCGGCAAGCGCGGTCGGCTCAGGCGTGGTGACGAGGATCACTTCTTCGGCCGCGCCCGCGAAGAACAGGGCATTGCTGCCCACGCCCGAGGCGGTGTCAATGACCACCACGTCGAATAGGTGCCCGATGCTGTCGAGCGCTGCGAGCAGGGTCAGCTGCTGACAGTCGTCGAGGCCGTCGGCGGCGCGTTGATGGGTGTGGCTGGCGCGCCCGGACAGGAGCGTCGGACCGTGCGGCGTCTCGACGAGCGCGGCTTCGATGGGCGTCAGCCCGCAGGCGACATCGCCAAGTCCTGTGCCCGGCGACACGTCCAGCAAGAGGTGCGCGTTACAGGTGCCGACGTCCCCGTCGATGAGCAGCACGCGTTCGCCGAGGCGGCTCAGCTCGACGGCGAGGTTCACCGCGACCTGGGTCTTGCCGACGCCGCCCTTGCCGCTGGCGACCGCCATCACCCGCAGGCCCTTGCCGATCACGAGGCCCTCTCGAGCAGGCCACGGGCGACCTCGTGCGGGTCGACGGCGCGGATGTCGTCGGGGATCTCGCGCCCCGAGGCGAGGTGGCTGACCGGCAGTTCGGCGCGCAGACACGCGGCCAGGACCGCGCTCGGACCGCGCGCCTCGTCGAGGCGTGTCACGATCAGCGACTCGAGGGCCGGCCCATCGTAGGCGGTCAACATGTCGGCGACCAACCCGGGCGAGAGCGTCGCCGGCAGCACCAGGTGGTGGCGGACCTCGCGGCCCGACACGGGCTTGAGCGCCGCGAAGCGCTGGTTCGGATCGAAGGGGTTGTGCCCAGCGGTATCCATCAGGATGAGGTCCTTGTCCGTGAAGCGCTCTAGCGCCTCGTCGACCTCCGCCCGGTCGCGCGCGGCGACGGCCGGCACGCCCATGACCTCGGCGTACATGGCCAACGAGTCGAAGGCGCCGAGGCGCTCGAAGTCGGTCGAGATGATGGCGACGGTGCGGCGATGGGCGAACGTCGCGAGGCCGGCGAGCTTGAGGAGCGTCGTCGTCTTGCCGGCGGCGGACGGGCCGATGAGCGCCGCTATCGAGCCGCCGGGCAAGGACCAGAGCGGCGGTGACACCTTGACGGTGCGCAGGATCTCGTCGGCGAGATCGGGGTGGCGCGCGACGGCGACGCCCTGACGCGGGGTGGCGCGACGCACGGCGCGCTCGACCAGCTCGCTCGCGACGTCGCGCTCGAGACCGGCCGCCATCAGGGTCGCGGTCGGCCCGCCCTCTTCGAGCAACGCCTTGGCCTGACCGAGGCGGCCGAGCTCGTCGCGCATGCGGCGGTCCTTCTCGGCGAGCAGCTGGATCTGGCTCTCGAGGCCACGCACCGCCTGCTCGAGCTGGCGCAGCTGGCTCGTGAGGCGCGCGTCGTCGCGGCCAGCATCACGGCCGGCATCGCGCGGCGCAGCGCGATTGTCCGGTCGCGCTGAGTCACCCATGCGGAGCGCATCGGGCATCGTGACATCGCGTTGGGCGCGCGGCGCGCGTGGCTCGAACCCTGGGCTCGACGGGGCGGCCGTGGTCGCCGACGGCCACGCTGCGACCACCTCGAAGCGCTGGTCGTCGCTACTGCCGGACTGGCCGAAGTCGCGCGTCGTGAGAATGACCGCCTCCGGGCCGATGGTCGTCTTGACCATCACGAAGGCTTCGCGCATCGACGCGGCCCGGAAGACCCGGGTCGGACCGAAGCCAGCCAACGGCTGCTCATCGCGAGGTCGGGTCGACATGCGCTCGGTCTCCATTCATCGGGTCGGGTGGAAGTGGGCTCATGTGCCGGGCGCCGCGGGGGCCGGACGACCGGCCGGCTGGGGGTGGATGCGGGCACCGGCGGCGGCGCGGCGCGCCTGGAACGTCATCGTGGAGACGGTCACCACGTCGAGCCGGGACGGCAGCTCGGCCTGGCTGAGCACCACGATCTGCGGCATCAGGCGACCGACGAAGCGCCGCAGCGGGAAGCGCAGGTCGGCCGGGACGACCACCACGCTGGCATGGCCGCGCGCCTGGAGCCGCTGATGCGCCTGCTGCAACTGGGCCAGCAGGCTCTGCGCGGTCTGCAGATCGGGTGCGAGCACGGACTCGCTCTCGTTGCGCAGGACGAACTGGCGCAGGAGGTCCTCGGTCGCGCCATCGAAGATGGCGACATACAGCTTGCCGTCGGTCTCGACGTGACGTTGGGCTATCGCCGGGCCGAGGCGCAGCCGCACCTGGTCGACGAGGTAGAACGTCGAGCGGCCGTAACGCACCGCCTCGGCGAGCGCTTCGAGGATGGTGCGCAGGTCGCGGATAGACACGCGCTCTTCCAGCAGCTGGCGCAAGACGGCGATCAATTCGGCGTACGACAAGAGCGTCGGCAAGAGCTCCTCGACCACGCGCGGGCTCTTCTGGGCGACGATGTCGAGCAGCTTCTGCACCTCGTCGCGCCCGAGGAGGCGGCTCGCAGCACTCGACAACACCTCGGACAGGTGCGTGATGACTGCCGTCTCCGGGTCGACGACAGTGTAGCCGGCCATCTCCGCCTCGGTCCGCTGCGAGGTCCGGATCCACAGCGCCGGCAGGCCGAAGGCCGCGTCTTTGGTGGCGATGCCGTCGATCTTCTTGCGCGCGTCGCCGGGGTCCATCGCCATCAACCGGTCGGGCATGATGGTCGCGCGCGCGACCTCGACGTCGTGCACGAGCAGGCGATATTCGCCGGGGGCCAGCTCGAGATTGTCGCGCACATGGATGCCCGGCAAGATGATGCCGAGGTCGCGCGCGGCGTTCTTGCGCAGGCCCGTGATGCGCCGGACGAAGGTGCCGTCCTTGCCGACGAGCGGCACCAGGCCGTAGCCGACCTGCAGCTCGAGTGGGTGCACCGAGATGAGCCCCATCACCTCCTCTTCTTCGGTCTTCTTCGGGGCGGGCTCACCCCCCAGGCGCGCTGGCTCACGCGCGGTCGCCTTGCCCGGCGTCGCCGGCTTGGTGGTGAGCGCCTTCGCGCGCCGGGCCGCGTAGAGAAGACCACCACCGAGGATGGCGAACGGCAGGATCGGCATGCCCGGCACGAGCAGCAACGCACCGAGGGTGACTGCGGTGCCGATGAGCACCGACTTGTTCATCAACGCCTGGATGGCGATCTGCTTGCCGAGGTCGTTGTCATCGGCGGCGCGGGTGATGACCATACCGGAGGCGGTCGAGACGATGAGGGATGGGATCTGCGAGACGAG
>Ga0105046_10001680_pt1 | contig 34292 bp, 30 predicted proteins | sample MAT03_FD_78385 | JGI IMG/M metagenome (GOLD analysis project Ga0105046, IMG submission 78385) | Freshwater microbial communities from Lake Fryxell liftoff mats and glacier meltwater in Antarctica - MAT-03 (megahit assembly) | ecosystem: Environmental > Aquatic > Freshwater > Ice > Liftoff... | reverse complement strand
CTGGCAGGATCTTCAGCGCCACGTCACCGTCGTCTCGAGCGCGCGTGCACGGTCACGGCTCCACGTCGGAGCAGGTCGAGATCCATCCAGCTCGTGACCCGCTTCCAACGGGCGCGGTTCCAGCCCGCCAGATAACTGGTAGTCGCGCAGTGACGACCAGCCAGCAGTGTCACCGACCGAGCATGACGAACGACGGGGAGCGACTGCGGAAATGCCGATCGGAGGCCTTCCACGCACCGACTCCTTGCGCATTGGGCTGGTCCAGACCCTGCGACGGCCCATACGCCGTCGAGACGACGGCCGCCCCGCCCCACCGCCGGAGCGCAACGAGCTCAACGCGTCCCTTCGCTGCCGTACAAGACAGGAGCGGATCGCCCACGAAGGACCAGCCGCTCGATGTGTGTGCGGACCCGCCGGCTACGCGCGCGCCAGTGGACGGCGACGCGACTCGAGCACGCGCCGCACGGCCTTGTCGAACCGGTCCTGCAGCGGCTTGCGCGCCTCGGCCGGTACCGGCCCGAGCCGCAACCACGCCGACTGCGCGCTGCGCAGTTCCTGATCGGCCGCGCGCTGACGCGCTTCCTCGGCCTGCTTGGCCGCACCGACGCCCATGGTGTTGGCCGCCAGCGCCTCACGCCACTGCCTGGCCAGCAACTCGGCCGGCGACATGGTCGCCGACGGCTTCGTACCGCCGCCGTCGTTCGGCGCCAGCGCCTCGACCTTCGCGCACAGCTTCTCCATGCGCTTGGCGGTGGCGGTCGGGTCGAGATCGCCGCCGATGAACGCGTCCGGCCAGCGCGTGACCAGCGCCAACAGCGATGCGTTCACGCGTTCGGCGAGCGGCGCCAGCACGTGCCGCGGCAACTCGGGACCCTGCAGCCAGCGCGCGCGCGCCGCCTGCACCTTGTTGTAGAGATCGTCGGGCATCGCCGCATCGTCGGCCGGCACGAGCGCCTCGATCTCGGCCACGGCCGTGTCGCGGTCGACGAACTTGGTCTGAATCGCTTCCTGGTCGCGATTCTTGAAGCGCTCGAAGAACAGGTCGCACGCGGCGCGGAAGCGTTCCCACACCTGATCCGACTTGCTCTTCTTGACCGGACCGACGGTCTTCCACTCGACCTGCAGCGCCTTGAGCCGCGACGCCGCCTGATCCCAGTTGGTGGATTGCGCCAGCTGCTCGGCCTCGGTGATGAGCGCTTCCTTGCGGGACAGGTTCTCGCCCCAGTCCTGCTTGCGCTGCTTCATGTCGGCCTGACGGCGCGTGAAGAACGCATCGCAGGCCTGGCGGAAGCGCTCCCACACGGCCTTCTCGCGGCCGCGCGTCACCGGCCCGATGGCCTTCCACTCAGCCTGCAGCGTCTTCATGGCCTCGGCCGTGCGCACCCAGTCGGTCGATGCCGAGAGCGCCTCGGCGCCTTCGCACAGCGCTTCCTTCTTCTTCAGCGCGTCCTGGCGTTCGCCCGCCTGCTGCGCGAAGAAGTCCTTGCACTTGTCGTAGACCTGGGTCTGCGCCGCCTTGAAGCGGGTCCAGAGCACTTCGCCCTGCGACCGCGGCGCGGCCGCCACCGGCTTCCACTTCTCTTGCAGGGCGCGCATCTCTTCGGCGGTCTTGGCCGGGTCGGCCTCGGCCTGCGCGATGAGCGCTTCCATCCTGGTGCACAGCTCTTCCTGCACCTGGACGTTGGCCCACCGCTTCCACTCTTCGGCGTTGCGCAGCTCTTCGAGCCGCGGCTGCACCGCCGCGCGCACCGCCTGCAGGCGCACCACGACGTCTTCGCGGTCTTGCGGCGTGGGCAGCGGGCCCATCGTGCCCACCGCCAGCTTCACGTCCTTGATGATGGCGTCGGCGTCCTTGAGCGAGAGCGCCTCGGCCGCGGCCCGCGTCTCGAGCACCTGCACGGCGGTCTGGAGCCGCTGCAGGTTGTCCTGCTGCTGGCGCTGCTTGCCGACGCGCACTTCGTCTTCGCGGCCCTCGAAGGCCACCGCTGCCACGGCGAACCGCTCGGCGAGTGCCGGATCGACGTCGCCCGTGCGCAGAATGGCCTGCCACTTGCGGCGCAGCGCCTGCCACTGCGACCGCACGGCCGCGTAGTCAGCGGCGACCAGCCCCTCCACGTCGGTCACGACCTGAGGCGCCTGGTCACGCAGCTCGCGCGTCTGCTGGGCGTGTTCGTGCCGGCGTTCGGCCGCCTTGCTGGCCTCGTCGAAACGGCGCTGCACATCGGTCGCCCAGGTGTCGGGCATGACGGGCAGGGCCGCCCACGCGGCGCGCGCGGCGGTCAACGCGTCGGGCATGGCTTCAGCGCCAAGCGCCTCGACCTGCTCGCACAGGCGCAGCCGCTCGGCCTGTTCCTGGCGCAGGGCCCCGGCCCGCCGTGAGGACTCGGCCCGGGCGGCTTCTTCGGCGGCGAGCACCGCACGCACCCCGTCGGAGAGTGTCTCGAACTCGGCCACGATGGCCGGCTCCACTTCGGCGTCGGCGAGCAGCTCGACCCAGGCCACGCGCGCCGCGGCGTAGCCGTCGCGCACGGCCGCCAGGTCGCTACTGCCCGACAGGCTAGCCATCTGCGCACACAGGGCGCGCGCCGCGGCCTGATCCGGTTCGCGGTAGTCGATGACGGGTGCTGCTGGCGCGTCGACCACCGGCGCGGTGAGCGCGGCGAGCAGCGTCTTGGCGCGCTTGGCCGCGGCCTTGGACTTGGCGCGCTGCGCGATCACGGCGAGGCGCTCGGCCGACGGCGCGTCGAGCCGGTCGAGGGCGGCCACGGCGGCATCGGCATGTTCGCCGTTCACGGCCACGGCTTCCAGTTCGGCCGGATCGCTCAGCCGCTCGAGGGCCAGGAGCCGGGTGCCGGCATCAGCGGCATGGCGGGCAATGCCGCCGAGTGCCTTCGGCTCGGTCACCTGCGCGACAGCCGCGTGTCGGCTGGCCTCGGGTGCGCTCGAGCGCGCCAGGGTGGCCAGCTCACGATGCCGACCGAGGGCGCCCAAGGCCGAGATGGCCCGCGGCGCCGCACCGACGTCGGCCGAGAGCGCCACCAGCCGTTGCACGGCCGCGTCGCGGGTGCCTGGATCGCTGTCGTTGCGCGTAACGGCCGCCAGCGTGTCGGCGTCACTGATACGGGCCACGGCCGCACGGCGCACGCGCGGGTCGTGGTCTTCGGTAGCCACCTGGGCGAGCACATCGGCGTCGCCGTCGCCGAGGGCCTGCACGGCCTCCAGACGAACGGACGGGTCGCCGTGCTTCCACTTGGCTTGGGGACGGAGCTTATCGAGAATGCCCATGGGTTTTGGGTCCGGCCGGTCTGGTCGCAGGCACCGGGCGGAGCCCCCTAGTCTACTTCAGCGGCGCCCTCTCAGGACCGGCCAACTGCGTGAGCCCCGGCCGGACGGCGCGGGCACCGCCCCCCAGCCGTCGACCGAGGACACCCACGGGAGGCGTGCATCGCCGCCGCAGTTGTCATATCATCACAGTTAGATTTGTAGATATGCAGACTGCCTCCGCCCTCTTTCGCGTACTCGGCGACCCGGCCCGCCTCCGGCTGCTGCGGGCGCTCGCCGCCGACCGGTTCAACGTCACCGAACTCACGGGCATCCTGGGCCTGGCGCAATCGGGCGTGTCGCGGCATCTGGGTCTGCTCAAGGACGCCGGGCTCGTGGCCGAAGACCGCGACGGCATCTACGTCTACTACCGGCTCGCCCGGCCGGCCGGCGACGACTCACCGCTCTGGCGGCTGCTCGACCGTGAGTTCGAGACCGCGGCCGGCACGGCGGCCGTGCGGGCCGACGACGCGCGCATCCAGGAGGTGCGACGGGTGCGGCGCGAGAACTTCGATGTGCACGCCGGCCCCGACACGCGAGACGGCCGCCAGCTCGTGCCCGGACGCAGCTGGGCGGCGTGGGCGCGGGCCATCGGCCTGCTGCTGCCACCGCTCGACGTGGTCGACCTCGGCTGCGGCGAGGGCTACCTCACCCTCGAAGCCGCGCGCTGGGCGCGCCGGGTGGTGGGTGTCGACCGCTCGGCCGCGGTGCTGGCAAGGGCGCGGCAACTGGGCGAGCGGCGCAAGATCACCAACGTCACCTGGAAACGCGGCGACATCGAGAAGGTGCCGCTGGCCGACGGCAGCGTCGATGTCGCCCTTCTCTCGCAGACGCTGCATCACGCCTCCGACCCGGGACGGGCCGTCTACGAGGCGGCCCGCGTGCTGAAGCCCGGCGGACGCGTGTTGATTCTCGATCTGCGCGCCCACCGCGAAGACTGGGTGCGCGACCGCCTGGGCGATCGCTGGCAGGGCTTTGCCGACGAGGCCCTCACCTCGTGGCTCACCGCCGCCGGGCTCGAACAGCCGCGCGTGCAGGTCGGCACCAGGAACAGCGGCGACCCGTTCGTGGTACTCGTGGCCAGCGCCACGAAGCCGCAGGTCCCTTCTCCGATTTCCCTACTGCCGCCGCGCCGCGCCCGCGCGCGCCGGGCCACCCCTCAGGACCGCCCATGACCCCAGCCATCGCCCCCCCTACGCCTTCCACGCATCCCCTCCAGGAGGTGCTCGCGCAGCGCATCGCGATCATCGACGGCGCCATGGGCACGACCATCCGCACCTACGGAATGACCGAGGCGGATATCCGGGGCGAGCGGTTCCGCGACGCCGGCAAGGATCTGCTGAACAACGGCGATCTGTTCTCGCTGACCCAGCCCACGATGATCTGCGACATCCACCGGCGCTTCCTCGAGGCCGGCGCCGACATCATCGAGACCAACACCTTCGGCGCCACCACCATCACCCAGAGCGAGTTCTTCGTCGCCGATCCGCGCGAGCACGGCGGCCGCAAGGACCCCGCCTTCTATCAACGCATCATCGACGACCCGTTCCTGCAGCGCCTCGCCTGGGACATCAACGAGCAATCGGCGCGGCAATGCCGCGAGTGGGCCGACCGGGTCGCCGATGCCACGGGCCGCCGCCGCTTCGTGGCGGGCGCGATCGGGCCGCTCACGGTGTCGCTGTCCAATTCGCCGGATGCCGACGATGCCGGCTTCCGCGTGGTCACCTTCGACCAGGTGAAGACCGCCTACATGGAGCAGGTGCGCGGGCTCATCGCCGGCGGCTCCGACCTGCTGCTCGTCGAGACGATCTTCGACTCGCTCAACGCGAAGGCGGCGCTGGTCGCGATCCAGGAGGTGTTCGCGGCCGACGGCGTCCACCTGCCGATCATGATCTCGGCGGCCGTGGGCCGCGGCGGCGAGACGATGATCTCGGCGCAGACGATCGAGGCGTTCTGGACCGCCGTGGCGCACGTCAATCCGCTCTCGGTCGGCCTCAACTGCTCACTCGGTCCGGATCTGATGTACCCGTTCCTCGAGGAGCTGGCCACGAAGTCGTCGGCAGCCATCTCGTGTTATCCCAACGCCGGACTGCCCAATCCGCTGTCGCCCACTGGCTTCGACCTCGAACCGGCTGACATGGCCCGGTACCTCGGCCAGTTCGCAAAAGATGGGCTGATCAACATCGCCGGCGGGTGCTGCGGGAACACGCCCGAGCACATCGCGGCAATCGCCCGCGCCCTCGATGGGCAGCCCGGGCGCCCCGTCTCGCTCCGCCCGATCGTCGGCGACGAGGTGCGGCGCCGCTCGGTGACGGTGCCGCAGCCGCTGCGGCTCTCGGGCTCGCAGCCCTTCACGCAGCAGCCCGGCGTGTTCATGCTGATCGGCGAGCGCACGAACGTGGCCGGCTCACCGAAATTCGCCACGCTGGTCAAGGAGGGCAAGTACGACGAGGCCGTCAGCGTGGCGCGGCAGCAAGTCGAGAACGGCGCCAACGTCATCGACATCTGCATGGACGAAGGCATGATCGACGGCGTGGCGGCGATGACCCGCTACCTGCAGCTACTCGGCAGCGAGCCCGAGGTGGCCAAGGTGCCGTTCATGGTGGACTCGTCCAAATGGGAGGTCATCGAGGCCGGTCTCAAGTGCCTGCAGGGCAAGGGCATCGTCAACTCGATCTCGCTCAAAGAGGGCGAAGAGATGTTCCGGCAGCGGGCCCGGACCATTCACGCCTACGGCGCCGCGGTCGTGGTGATGGCCTTCGACGAGCAGGGCCAGGCCGCCAGCTACGGCGAGAAGATCCGTATCTGCGAGCGCGCCTACCGCATCCTGGTCGACGACCTCGGCTTCCCGCCCGAGGACGTGATCTTCGATCCGAACATCCTCACCGTGGCCACCGGTATGGAGGAACACAACAACTACGCCGTGGACTTCATCGAAGCCACGCGCTGGATCAAGACGCACCTGCCGCATGCCAAGGTGAGCGGCGGCGTCTCGAACATCTCGTTCAGCTTCCGCGGCAACAACGTGGTGCGCGAGGCCATGCACTCGGCGTTCCTCTACCACGCCATCGCCGCCGGCATGGACATGGGGATCGTCAATGCCGGTATGCTCGAGGTCTACGAGGAGATCGCCCCGGAGTTGAGGGTGCTGGTCGAGGACGTGCTGCTGAACCGGCGGTCGGATGCCACCGAGCGTCTCGTCGAGTTCGGCGAGGCGCTCAAGGCTGCCGGGACCGGGACCGCGGTTGACGAGAAGAAGGCCGAAGAGTGGCGCCTGAGCCCGGTCGAAGCGCGGCTGTCACACGCCCTGGTCAAGGGCATCGACGCCCACATCGAGCAGGACACCGAAGAGGCGCGCGTCAAGCTCGGCCGGCCCCTGGCGGTCATCGAAGGGCCGCTGATGGACGGCATGGGCGTGGTCGGCGACCTGTTCGGCGCCGGCAAGATGTTCCTGCCACAGGTGGTGAAGTCGGCGCGCGTGATGAAGAAGGCCGTCGCCTATCTCTTCCCCTTCATGGAAGCCGAGAAGGCAGAGATGGCGGCCGCCGGCCAGGCCGTGAGGGCGCAGGGCAAGATCGTGCTGGCGACGGTCAAGGGCGATGTCCACGACATCGGCAAGAACATCGTCGGCGTGGTGCTGGCCTGCAACAACTATGAAGTGATCGACATGGGCGTGATGGTGTCGTGCGAGAAGATCCTCGAGCGGGCCCGCGCCGAGAACGCCGACCTCATCGGCCTGAGCGGGCTGATCACGCCGTCGCTCGACGAGATGGTGCACGTGGCCCGCGAGCTGGAGCGTCAGGGCTTCACGCTGCCACTACTCATCGGCGGCGCCACCACCAGCCGCGCGCACACGGCAATCAAGATCGCACCGCACTACCGGCAGCCGGTGGTGCACGTGCTCGACGCAAGTCGCGCGGTGCCGGTTACGACCAGCCTGTTGAGCGAGGACAAGAAGGCGGCGTTCGTCGCCCGGCACCGGGCCGACTACGAGACGATTCGCCTGAACCACGGTTCCACGCGCCAGCCGCTCGTCGATCTCCAGACGGCCCGCGCGCGCCGGTCAGACATCACCTGGCGTGCTGAAGACATTCCCCAGCCCGAGTTCACCGGCGTCCGCGTGCTCGACGACTTCCCGCTCGCGACCCTGCGCGAGTACATCGACTGGACGCCCTTCTTCCATACCTGGGAGCTGAAGGGCGTCTACCCGCGGATCCTCGACGACCAGAAGTACGGTCCGCAGGCCCGGCAGATCTTCGCGGAAGCCAATGCCCTGCTCGACCGCATGATCAGCGAGCGCCTGGTCCGCGCCCGCGGCGTGTATGGCCTCTTTCCCGCGCATGCCGTCGGCGACGACGTCGTGCTCTACACCGACGAGCGGCGCACCGACGTACTGACCCGCTTCCACTTCCTGCGCCAGCAGACCGACCGCGGCGACAGTCAGCCGTGCCGGTCACTTGGCGATTTCGTGGCGCCCAAGGACAGCGGTCTGGCGGACCATATCGGTGCATTCGCCGTCACAACCGGCTTGGGGCTCGGCGCATTGTGCGAGCAGTTCCGTGCGCAGCACGACGACTACAACGCAATCATGGCCGAGGCCGTCGCCGACCGTCTGGCCGAAGCCTTTGCCGAGTGCCTGCACAAGCGCGTCCGCGACGCGTGGGGCTACGGCGGCGACGAGACGTTCACGCCCGCCGACCTGATCCGGGAGAAGTACCGCGGCATCCGTCCCGCCGCCGGCTACCCTGCGTGTCCGGACCACACCGAGAAAGGCGCGGTGTGGCAGGTGCTGGATGTCGAAGCGTCCACCGGCATGCGGCTCACCGAGTCGTACGCGATGTGGCCGGGCTCGAGCGTGAGCGGCCTCTACTTCGCGCATCCCGAGGCGCGCTACTTCACGCTGGGAAAGATCGACCGGGACCAGGTGGCCGACTACGCCGGCCGGAAGGCCATGTCAGTACGCGACGTCGAGCGGTGGTTGGGCCCCAATCTCGACTACGACCCACCGCCGACTCCAGCCTGAGACCGCGGCCTATTCGATTCCGAGCACCGGGTGCGGCCGGTAGCACTCCTCCACCAGGCGCGCTTCCTCACCTGTGAGGGTCACGGCCGTGCCCGCCACGAGCTGGTCGAGCTGCTTGCATCCGCTGCAGGTAGAGGTCGACATAGTCGGTGCCGAGGCGCGTGAGCGAGGCGTCGATGGCCGCGAAGATGTGCATGGTGTGCTCCGTTTACGAATGCACCCTGGTGCCTGGTGGCAGCACGCGGGGCTCGACCGTGAGGAAATACGGCACGGTGAGCAGGGCCAGGGCCGCCGCCGCGCCGTACGCGGCACGGTAGCCGTAGTGCTGCACGATCCAGCCGATGGTCATCGATCCGGTGCCGATGCCGGTGTCGAACGCCGCGATGATGCTGCCAAAGGCCGCGCCGCGCCGCTCGGGCGCGACGTGGCGCATCACGTGGCCGAGGAAGAGCGGGTAGGCCGATCCGAACCCGGTGCCGAAGACCAGCGCGGACGCCACGAACATCGCGCGGCTGCCGCCCACGGCCAGCAACGCGAAGCCGACGACGACCAGCACGAGGCAGGGCACCAGCACCTTCTTGTGGCCGATGCGATCACCGAGGCGGGCCACGTAGGGCCGCGTCACCAGGATCGCCATCGAGAAGGCGGTGAAGTAGAGCGAGGCGGGGTGCACGCCCGATGCTTCGCTGTACATCGCCACGAAACTCGTGATGCCGCCGTAGCCGAACGAATACAGGAACATCGTGAACGAGAGCGCCAGCACTTTCCACTCGATGAGCGACGACCACGACCACGCGGCGCGCTCCACCTGGTGCGGCACGTCCTTGGGCAGCAGCGTCCAGGCAATCACGAACATCAGCACGCTGAGTCCGGCCGCCTCGAGACAGAGCACGCGCCAGCCGCCCCGCTCGAAGACCCACAGGCCGATGGCCGGCGCCATCGACACCGCGAAGATGGTGGACATGCCCCAGTAGCTCATGCCTTCGGCACGGCGGTTGGGCGGCACCAGGTCGGTGACGTAGGAGCTGGCGGCCACGAGCAGGCCCGACCAGAAGCACCCATGCACGATCACGAGCGCGAGCATCGCCTCGTAGCTCGGCAGCACCGCGTAGATCAACGAGAAGCCCGCGATCGCCAGGCTCGAGACGAGCAGCACGCGCCGTTTGCCGACGCGATCGACGATGCCGCCCGTGATCGGGCCGGTCATGGCCGAGGAATACGTGAGGAACCCGAGGAAGAGGCCCGCCGCCACGGCGCTGCCACCGAGATCGCGAATGCGGAACGGGGCCGTCGGCAGGAGCTGGAAGGCCGACAGGAACACTACGAAGTTGAAGCCGCACATCACAAAGAAGCGCGGCGTGAAGAGGCGGTCGGACGGGGCCATGCGGGGCACTCAGTATAGCGGCGCGCGGCCGCTGGGGCCCGGGACGTCGACGCAGCAGTTGTGATCTGTACGGCGCCAGCCGCCCAACTGCAGCGTTGACGTCCCGGGTCCCAGTGGACGCGCGGTTGCGGCCACGGCCGCGCGGCGAGCCCGCTGGTCGCCGGTTACGCGCTGACGTCGAGCACGATCTTGCCGATGTGCCGTCCCTCTTCCATCATCCGGTGCGCGTCGGCGGCCTGGGCCAGCGGCAACACCGCGTGGATCACCGGCGCAACCGTGCCCGCGGCAAGCAGCGGCCACACGCGCGCCTCGAGCGCCCTGGCGATTGCCCCCTTCGCCGCCACGCTCTGTGGACGCAGCGTGGAGCCCGTGATGGTGAGCCGCCGCCGCATCACCGGCATGAGGTCGATCTCGACCTTGGACGATTTCAGGAACGCGATCTGCACCAGCCGGCCGTCGTCGGCCAGCAGGTCGAGATTCCGCGTCGTGTAGTCGCCGCCCACCATGTCGAGAATCAGGTCCACGCCGCGACCGGCGGTGGCGGTCTTCAGCTCCGCCACCCAGTCGCGCTCACGGTAATTGACGGCCAGAGACGCCCCCAGCGTCACACAGGCCGCGCACTTCTCCGCCGAGCCGGCGGTGACGAAGACCCGCGCGCCGAAGGCGTGGCCCAGTTGAATCGCCACGGTGCCGATGCCGCTCGACCCACCGTGCACCAGCAGCGACTCGCCTGGTTGGAGACGCCCGCGCGCGAACACGTTCGTCCACACCGTGAAGAACGTCTCGGGGATGGCCGCCGCGTGCACGAGGGACAGTCCGGCCGGCACGGGCAGGCATTGCTCGGCGGGCACCGCGCAGAATTCCGCGTAGCCGCCACCGGCCACGAGCGCGCACACGGCATCGCCTTCGCTCCACCGCGAGGGTATGCCGTCGGCGGTCGGGGCAACCCCGACGACGTGACCCGCCACCTCCAGCCCTGGCAGGTCCGACGCGTCAGGCGGGGGCGCGTACTTGCCGAGCCGCTGCAGCACGTCGGGCCGGTTCACGCCGGCCGCCGCCACGCGCACCAGCACTTCGCCGGGCGCGGGCACGGGCCGCGGGCGTTCCACGACGTGCAGCACATGTGCTGGTCCCGGCGCTGAGATCTCGACCGCGCGCATCCCCGCCCTCTACTCTTTCAGCGCCGACGGCAGCCGCGGTGACGAGATCAGCGAGGCAAACACGTCCCACTGCTTGGCCAGATCGCCGCCCGCGTGCTTCTCCACATAGGCGCGGACGAGATCTTCGCCCAGGTTGTAGTTGATGACGTAGCTGCGATACGTGTCGAAGAACTTCACGCGCTGGGCGGCCTGACCCGGCGTGTTCAAGGCGTAGCGGACCAGCCAGTCGGCAGCCCGGGCGGCATCCATGCGGCCGTCGAGATAGCCGCGCGCGGCTTCGTTGCCGGCGTAGCTGAGCGCCTTGGCCAAGGCCAGCACGTCGTAGTACTCGTCGACGCGCGCCGGGTCGAGGCCCGCCAGCGGGAACAAGGTGTCGCGCTCGAAGGTACGCCGCTCGGCGTCACTGAACGCCACCTGGATGCCGTAGTTGGCGGTGCCCTCGGCAATCAGCGACTGCGGCGAGAAGAGCGGATAGACCGAGAACTCCGTCCAGCCGCGATCGCGCACCAGATGCTTCTCGAGCAGCGCGTTGTAGACGTGGTGCCCCGGGTAGCCCTCGTGGCACGCCAGGTCGATGGCCCGGTCGATGAACACCGGCAAGTCGGTGTTCACTTCGATCAGGCTCTTGTAGTTCCCCTGATACCAGTTGTAGGCGCTCCACGGCTGGTCCTTCACGTAGGCGACGGTGAAGGTCTCTTCGGGCGGCAGTGGGATGTGCGCCAGCGTGCGGCGACGGCACTCGGCAATCGCCGCCGTGAACACCGCCGCGAGCTTGCCGGGTGGAATCACGAACGCCTGTTTGAAGGCGGCATAGCGCGGCGAAAGGTCGCCAGCGCCGCCGAGCTTCGCGCCAATCGCCTCGGCCGACGCCTGGAACGACACTTCGGTGTTGCGCGGGGCCACCGCGTCGTAGAGCTCGCGCGATTCCTCGTCGAACGGGAACCGCTTCCCCTGCAGCATCGCGACGCGCGTGCGCAACGCGCCGAGTTGCCGCGCCAGATACGCCCGGCGCAGGCCCACCATCGTGGCATCCGGCGCCGCGGCGTCCACCGGCGGCAGGCGCCGCAGATCCACTTCGAGCACCGCGGCGCGCTTGTTGATGGCTGGCAGGTCCCAGTTGGCCTGCGCGGCCTCGGTGCGCCACTCGGGTGGTCCGTAATAGGCATCGACGAAATTGGTGTCGTGTTGGCCGAGCGCCAGCACGAGCCGCACATACGACTCGGCGGCGGCGTTCTCGGACTGCGCCGTGGGTAGTGCCGTGCGCAAGCAGCCTCCTCCTGCGGCGGCAGCCGCGACCACGTAGACGAGCGCCACGCGAACCTGAGTCATGTCGGCCTCAGCCACGCGCGTAGCGCGCGCGAATCGTCGGAATCAAATACTCGGAGAAGGCCCGCGCGAAGTCGTAGGCCGGCGCAAACCCCCAGTCGCGGCGCGCCGCACTGTCGTCGACTTCGGCCGGCCAGGAATCCACGATGCCCTGGCGCTTCAGGTCGGTCTTCCACGAAATAGCCGCATCCGGGAACGCCTCATGCACCACCTCGTAGATCTCCTGCGCCGAGGGACTGAAGGCCCCCAGGTTGTAGGCCGTGCGGGTCAGAGCCGCTATCGGCGCCGCGGCCAGGGCCAGCAGCGCCTGCACGCCGTCGGGCATGGCCATGAACGGAATGCGGGTGTCGGGCCGCACGAAACAGGCGTAGGGCTCACCCTTCGCGGCGGCGTGAATCATCTCGGGCGCGTAGTCGCTCGTACCGCCCGACGGCATCGTCATCGCCGAGATCAGTCCGGGGAAACGGACGCACCGGAAGTCGACACGCCCGGCCTGCGACTCGACCGAGAGCTGCTTGTAGTGGCGGGCGTAGTAGCGGCCGAGCTGCTCGCAGTACAGCTTGTTGCAGCCGTACATCGTCGTGGGGGCGTTGAACGCGTCCTCGGGCACGCGGCCCGCTCGCGTCTTGGTGGCCAGGTCGGGCAGACCGTAGGCGGCCACCGACGACGGATAGACGAACACCACTGGCCGGCCGTGCGATTCGGCTTCGCGCTGCGCGAACTCGAGCAGATGCAGCGTGCCTTCCACGTTCACCTGATGGGCGGTCGTGGGCGTGAACTCCGACCTGGTCGAGAGCAGCGCCGCCAGGTGATAGACGGTGTCGATTTCGAACTCCGACAGCACCCGTTCGAGCAGCGGCTTGTCGAGGATCGAGCCGGTGAACTCGCGTTGCACCAGGCGACCGAGCGCGGGTTCGAGCGGATTGAGGTCGAGGGTCACCACCGACTGGCGACCCGACTCGGTGATCCTGGCGATGAGGCCGTGACCGATCTCGCCTCCGGCGCCCGTGATGAGCACCACTGGCTTGCGCATCGTTCCTCCCACTCTGCGTCCTATTCTATGGGCTACCCGCGGGCCGGGCCGCGTCGACGGGCCCACGCATCCAAAAAGCTGGACGCCGTTCGACGCGAAAACCATCCATTTGCCGAAACGGACCATCTGACGGCACTCATGAACGGCTGGGATGGACAGCAAGCGTGAAACACGCTTGTGTACATCTGATGACATGCCTAGAATACGCGCCATCCGCGCTGCGTCCGCGGAATCCGGCATCGTGGCCGGCGTGCACGTCAATCACCGTTCGTCGTCGTTTGCAAGTCAGAAGGAGGAGTCGGCATGGTCCGTGTTAGCGCCTTTGTTCTCAGCGTGCTTCTGGCGTCGTCCGCAGCGTTCGCGCAGGTCTCCAGCACCACGGGTTCGATCAACGGCAAGGTGACCGACAACACGGGTGGCGTGCTGCCCGGTGTCACCGTGACCGCGTCGAGTCCCAGCATGCAGGGTGTCCGCACGGCCGTCACGAGCGAAGCCGGCGAGTACCGCTTTCCCGCCGTAGCCCCAGGCACCTACAAGGTCGTCTACGAACTGGCTGGCTTCGGTACCGTCAACCGCGAAGACGTGCAGGTCGGCCTCGGCTTCACCGCCACCGTGAACATCGAGCTGGGCGTGGCCAGTCTCCAGGAAACGGTCACGGTCAGCGGTGAGTCGCCGGTCGTCGACGTGTCGACGACCACGACCGCGTCGAACTTCAGCGAGGAACGGCTGTCGGCTCTGCCGAATGCCCGCGACTTCTGGACCGTACTGGCCGCGTCTCCGGCGATCGTCGTCACGCGCATCGACGTCGGCGGCAGCGCCGCCGGCACCCAGACTGGCTATGCCGTTTACGACACCAAGGAAGACCAGCACCGACCGATGGTCGAAGGCATCGTCAACACCGAGGGCACCGGCGCGGCGGGCTTCTACTACGACTACGGCGCCATTGACGAAGTCGCGGTGCAGACCAAGGGCCACACGGCCGAGATGCCGTGGCCGGGCGTGTGGTCCAACTTCGTGTCGAAGTCGGGCGGCAACACGTTTCGCGGCAAGGTCTACGGCGACTACCAGAACAAGTCGGTCCAGCGTACGAACATCCCCGGCGACTTCGAGTTCCTCTGCCCGGGCCGCCGGTGCGGCAATCTCACGCCGCCTGATCTCAACCGGATGGAGCGCTACTACGACGTCAACGCCGACGTCGGCGGCTACGTCCCCGGCTTGAAGGACCGGCTGTGGTGGTACGGGTCGGTGCGCGACCAGAACATCCAGGTGCAGGTCCCGAACTTCCCGGTGAAGGCCTTCGAGACGGGCCTCCGTAATCTCACCGGCAAGGTGACCTACGCGCTGTCGCAGAACAACAAAATGACCGCCTATGCACAGGGCGGGCAGAAGCGCCAGCCCAACCGGATGGACCGCTTCCTGGTGCCCGCGGTGACGGCCCGCCACAGCTCCGAGGAATCGACCTGGGAACAGCGCTACTGGGGGCACACCTACAAGGCCGGCTACGAGTCAGTGATCAGCGACAACTCGTTTCTCGAGATCCGGGGCGGGCAGTTCAAGTACGAATGGCCGAACTTCCGTGCCAGCGAAGCGCCGGCGTACGAGGACATCGGCAACCAGATCGTCAGCGGCGGCAACCGCGACGGCTGGTTCAACATCCCGTCGCGTAACCAGGTGGCCGGTTCGATCACCTATTACAAGGACGGCTGGGCCGGCTCGCACAACTTCAAGGCCGGCGGCGAGTGGTTCCGCGAGACCTTCACCTACGAGCGCGGCCAGGGCGTCAACGGCGTTTTCCCCGGCGACGTGCTGCACGTGATGAACAACAACGTGCCGGCTGAAGTGCTGCTGTTCGAGACGCCGTCGACGTCCGAACAGGGATTGCGCACCACTGGCTTGTACCTGCAGGACACATGGCGCATGTCGTCACGGTTCACGGTGAACCTCGGCCTCCGTTTCGACCGCTACCGCAGCTTCCTGCCCGACCAGCAGGGGCCGAGTGGTGGCCGGTTCTCGGCCGTCACGGCCACGCCGTACGCGGAGGTCGCCAACGTCAAGACGTTCAACCACCCGGTGCCGCGCATCGGCCTGATCTACGACGTCACGGGTCAGGGCCGCACGGTGGTCAAGGCCAACTACGCGCAGTATTACTGGAACCCGGGCACGGAAATTTCGAACGTCATGAACCCCAACAGCCAGGACTACTACAAGCGCTTCAACTGGACCGACGGCTCGAACCTGGCGGCGGGCACGCCTGGCCGCGGTAACGGGATCTTCGACGTCGGCGAGACGGTCGGCGCGCCAACGTTGACGCTCGGCGGCGTCGGGACGACGCTGCTCGATCCGAATCTCGAGAACACGCGCACCGACGAGGTGTCGGCGTGGATCGAGCACGAGCTCATCCCGGGCGTCGGCCTGCAGGGCGGCTACGTCTATCGCAAGATCGACAACTTCCGCGTGCGCGTCAACGTCAACCGGCCGGTGAGCGCCTTCAACGTCCCGGTCACGTTGCGTGATCCCGGCCCGGATGGCGTGTTCAACAACGGCGACGACCTCGCCAACTTCCAGGCGTTCAACCTCGATCCGGCGCGCCTGAACCTGGCGGAGTTCCCGAACGTCAACCAGCTCACCAACCTGGACGGCGAGGGCCAGTACCAGACGGTGGAGTTCGGCATCAACAAGCGGCAGACCGGACGCTGGTCGATCGCTGCTTCGGTGTCGAAGCGGTGGAACCGCGACCACTCGACCGCCTACTTCGGCCAGAACCTGCGCAGTGTGGCCACGCCGTCGACCGCGAACGACTTCATCAACACCGATGACGGCCAGTTCGTGTTCAGCATGTGGACCGCGAAGGTGAACGGCAGCTACGAGTTCCCGTGGCAGATCCGCGTGACCCCGGCTCTGCGCTTCCAGTCGGGTCAGCCGTACGGACGGACGGTTCTGGCCTCGGCGGCCTACGGCGTCGGCGGCGTCGGCGGCATCAACTACGGCACGCAGCGGATCCTGATGGAGCCCGTGGGCACGCGCAAGCAGGACGACATCATGATCCTCGACGTCCGGGCCGAGAAGTACTTCAACCTGCCGAACAGCCGGCGCGTGGGCGTGTTCTTCGACGTCTACAACCTGACCAACAGCGACGCGCAGCAGAACATCACGTGGAACAGCGGCGGGGCGTTCGAGCTGCCCAGCTCGATCGTGCCGCCGACCATCGCGCGCTTCGGCATGAAGCTCGACTGGTAGCATCAGGGCCTTCAGCACCACCGCGAAAGGGCCGGGTCTTCCCCGGCCCTTTCGTTTGTACGCTGGCCCACGCCTATACCCGGGGCCCGCTACAATGACCCCGATGACGGACGAGGAACGCGCTGAGGTCAATCGCATCATCGATGCCCACGAGCGGACCGTGACCGTGTGCCGCGCCTGCGCGGCAACGACGCGCGACCTGGCATGGGAGGTCAAGCGCGGGGCGCTGCCGGCGGCCGAGGCCCTGACGCAGACCATCGCCGAAGCCGAGCGGGTGCTCGCCGACCTGGGCCAGGTGGAAGTGGCGCTGGCGCGCATGAAAGCGGCGCTCTGGTAGATGCCCCCCGCGGGCTGGGATTACGGCAGCGCGGGCGCACCCGCCGGCGCGGGCACGTCGCCGGCGTTGAGCGTGAAGGCCACGAGCGTGTAGTAGCCGACGACGCCCACGAGCTCCACGACCCCAGCCTCGCCGAGTGCCGCGACCGCCCGGGCATGCAGTGCATCTGCGACGCGTCCCGTGCCGACCAGTTCGCGCGCGAACGCGTGGACGACCGCGTCGGGGCCGCTGAGCACGGCCATGGCGTCGCGCGCCACCGCGTCGATCACCGCCGCGTCGAGTCCGGCCGCGCTCGCCTCGCGCGCATGCACGGCCCACTCATACGCGCACGACCAATGGCGCGCCACCACCAGAATCGCCAGCTCTGAGAGACGCGGGCCGAGCGACGTCTGGTAGCGCACGAACTCGCCAAGCGCCGCGGCCCTTCGCGCCAGCTCGGGACTCGGCAGCCACGCCACGACGTTGGCGGGCACGGTGCCTCGGCGCCCGGCGCGCACCTCGTCAACCACGCGACGCTGCGCGTCGGTCAGGTGCGCGAGGTCCACCGAAACGCGGGGCGGCATCGATCCTCGAGAACTCCTGGGTCGGCCGGCGCAGCTACGTGCGCAGGTAGTCGGGCCGCCAGTGCGTGATGGCCTTCTTGATCGCGGTGGGCGTCATCTGCTCCTGCACGGCCCGCAGCAGCAGGGCCGAGAGCTCCGCATCCGAGGCGAAGCGCAGCGCCACCACCTGCTTGGGCGAGAGCTGGGTGAGTAGTTCGTCCTGGCCCGCCGGCAGCACCCGCGCGCAGCGCACCTGCATCTCGAGCTGGATGATGCGATCCTGCAGCGTCACCACATACCAGCGGCTCATGCCCACCAGTGGCAACACCGCCACCGCCAGCACGACCACGCCGACGTCGTGCGTGTTCCAATCGAACCACGTGGCGCCGACGAGCAAGGTCGTGGCCGCGAGCCACAACACGGTGGCGAGGTAGGTCGGCACCGGGTGGTGCGCGTGGCTGGCCGCGGACTGACTGGTCACTTGAGGGTCCCTTCGAGTTCTTCGTAGATCTTGCGGATGGCGATGAGGCCCTGCTGGTCAGCGAGCAGCCACTGCGCGTACTCGCCCCAATTGGCCTTGGCCAGGGCATCGTCGGGCGACAGGCCCACGCGGTGCAGGCGGCGCGTTTCGTCGATCACGAATTGCACGGCCTTCTGGAAGGTCACGAGTTCCTCCCGCGACGCCGTGGGTGCTTCGATGAAGCCGTGCCCGGGCACGTAGCGGTCGATATCCATGGCAAGCGCGCGGTCGATGGTCTTCACCCACTCGCTGGGATAGGCCGAACGCATCGCCGGGAACACGCGGTTCAGGTAGGCCTCGCTCATGAACAGAATGCGCGCCTTCGGAAGATAGACGTGCAGGTCGCCGCCGGTGTGCGCGCGACCCAGGAAGACCACGTGCGCTTCCATCCCGCCCAGGTCGATCACCTGGCGTTCGCCGGTCATGGCCACGGGCGGCACCACGACCGCCGGCCGCAACACCGGCGGCGCCGTCTTCCCGGTCATCGCCTCGGCGGCGGCCTTCAGGTTCTGCCCCATTACGGTGGCGGCATCGCGTTCCATCTGCGCGCGCGAGGTGGGGTGGATGAGGTAGGTGACGTCCTTCGGCAGCACGCTGTTGCCGGCCGTGTGGTCGCCGTGATCCGAGCCGACCACGTACCACCTGAGCGGCTTGGGCGTTAGGGTCTTGATGTGGTCGAGCAGTGTCTGCGTGGCGGCTGGACTGCCCTGCCCATCGGCCAGCAGCACGCCGTCGTTGCCAATCACGATCAGGCTTACGGTCGTGAAGCCCGGCGGGCGGATCTCTTCGTAGCCGTAGACGTTCTCGGCCAGCTTCACGACTCGCGGAAACGCCGACAGCGGCACCCCGCGCTGGTCGGGAAACGCGGTGCGCGGTTGAGCAGCGAGCGGAGCCGCGGCGAGCGCCAGCAGCACCGCGGCGATGAGCCGCACGCGTCGGGGGGACATGCCGGGCATCTTACTGGGACTTGGGCCTGGGGGCTAGGAGCTAGGGACTGGGGCGCGCCAGGGCCACCGATGGCCCCCAGCCCCCACAACCTGCCCTACCGCCCGTCCAGCAGATTGCCGATGCCGCCGAGGACCGACCCTTCCTCACTGCGACGGCCGGTCTGCGGCGCGGCCTTGTAGATGCGATCGGCCAGACGGCTGAGCGGCAGCGACTGCAGCCACACCTTGCCCGGGCCGCGCAGCGTGGCGAAGAACAACCCCTCGCCGCCAAACAGCGCCGTCTTCACCTTGCCCACGAGCTGGATGTCGTAGGCGACGCTGGGCTGCAGCGCCACCAGGCAGCCGGTGTCGACGCGCAGCGTCTCGCCGGCCGCCAGTTCGAGCGCATGCACGGTGCCGCCGGCATGCACGAAGCACAGGCCGTCGCCTTCGAGCTTCTGCATGATGAAGCCTTCGCCGCCAAACAGGCCCGCGCCGATCTTGCGCTGGAAGGCGATGCCCACCGACACGCCGCGCGCCGCGCACAGGAACGAGTCCTTCTGACACACGAGGTGCCCGCCGATCGCGGCCAGGTCCATCGGCAGGATCTTGCCGGCGTACGGGGCGGCGAAGGCCACGCGGTGCTTGCCCTGGCCGGTGTTCGTGAACACGGTCATGAACAGGCTCTCGCCGGTGAGCAGTCGCTTGCCGGCACCGAGCAGCGCGTCGAGCACGCCGGCCGACTGCTGGCGGCTGCCGTCGCCGAAGATGGTCTCGAGCTGGATGCCGTCGGTCATGTACATCATCGAGCCGGCTTCGGCCACGGCGGCTTCGCCCGGATCGAGTTCGACCTCGACGAACTGCATCTCGCTGCCGTGGATGGTGAAGTCGATGTCGTGGGCGCGGCGCCCGGGTGCAGAGGGCGGCAGCGGGATCACGCCGCCGCCAACCGGCGCGCTGACGGACGCAGCGAACACCGGCACGTCCTTGAGCGACTGCCAGTTGGCCATGCCCGACGTGAACACCAGCGTGTCCTTGTCGATGCTGCCGTTGCGCAGGTTCGCGAGGATCTCTTCCTGACTGACTGGTCCCACCTGGTGGCCGCCGATGGCCATGTACCACTGCTGTGCGCCCTGCATCGCTGCTCCTTCTCGCTGCGCGGAGAATCCGGGCAGACACGCGCCGCGCCGCGCGCCTGCCGCTACTGGTGGATGACGCCGGGCCGGCTCAGGGCGCCTGGGGCGCCAGGCCGGACGCGCCGTCGATGGCGGTGGCGGTCTGCTGCTCGAGCGCCGCCGCAGTGGCCGCGTCGAGGCCAAGGACGTGCGCGAGCTGGGCCAGATAGATGCGTTCGGCACCCGAGATGCTCTCGTCGGCGCGCACGACCGCGACGGCCAGCACGTAGAGATCCCGGCGCTCGGCGTCTTCGGTCACACCGGCCACGATCTCGGCCAGCGGTCGCCGCGCGCCCAGTGCCTCGTCGACCAGCGACTCGACGCCGGCCTGGCGTGCGTGCTCGAGGATGAGGGCGCGTTCGCCGTCGGCCACGGTGCCGTCGGCGCCCGCCGCCGATGCGGCCAGGCGTACGATCCGCGCCACTTCCGGCGGCATCAGCAGTGGCGGAGCACCAGCGGCCGCCCGCTCGGCTGCGGCCGGGTTCTTGAGGCTGTCGTAGAGGCCCCAGGCCACGCCCACGGCCGCCATCACGGTGCTGGCGGTGAGGAAGCCGCCCTGGCCCCCCAGGAAGCGGACGGCCTTGCCCGAGCGTTTGCGCCCGGATCGGCCCAGGACACCGCGCAGGAAGACTTCCAGTAGTTGTTCGCCGTTCAGGGCCGTCGTTGCTCCTCGGATACAGAATACCGTGGTCCACGCCGAAAGGTTCCCTGCTGCCCATACTGAGTCTGGCTCGGGACGAGGACGGACCCAGGCGTTGCTGCCGGGCCGCGCGCTCCTGCCGTCGCCGACCCCGGCGCCCAGGCCGGAACGCACGCCGTCAGATCTGCGACGACGTCGGCCGCACGGCGGCTGCCTTGGGCTGGGCCGGCGTCCAGTCTTCGCCAGGATTGATGAAGCGGTTGGTCTCGATCTTGTACTGCTTGTCGTAGAGCTGCCGGTAGCGGCCGTCGCGCTCGAGCAGTTCGTCATGCGTGCCCCGCTCCACGATTTCGCCGCCCTCGAGCACCAGGATCTGGTCGGCGCTGCGGATGGTGGAGAGCCGGTGCGCAATCACGAAGGTGGTGCGGCCGTGGCGCAGGCGCTTGAGCGCGTCCTGGATCATCTCTTCGCTCTCGCTGTCGAGCGATGAGGTGGCTTCGTCGAGGATGAGGATGCGCGGCTCGGCCAGCAGCGCGCGCGCAATCGACACGCGCTGGCGCTGCCCGCCCGACAGCTTGATGCCGCGCTCGCCCACCACCGTGTCGTAGCCTTCGGCGAAGCGCAGGATGAACTCCTCGCAGTGCGCCAGCTGGCACGCGGCGACGACCTCCTCGCGCGAGGCATGTGGATTGGCGTAACTGATGTTCTCGGTGATGGTGCCGTCGAACAGGAAGTTCTCCTGCAGCACCGAGGCCACCTGCTTGCGGTAGTCGTGCAGTTTCACCGAGGTGAGGTCGTGGCCATCCACCAGCACCCGGCCCGACAGCGGCCGGTTGAAGGCCATCACCAGGCTGATGAGCGTGCTCTTGCCCGAGCCGCTCGAGCCGACGAGCGCGGTCGTCGACCCGGCGGGGGCCGTGAACGTCACGTGCTTCAGCACGAGCTGCCCGGGGTCGTACTCGAACGACACGTCGTCGAAGGTCACGTCGCCACGGATCTCGGGCATGGGCGCATTGGCCGCGTCGAGCTCGTCTTCGGTGGCCATGTCGAGGATTTCGCGAATCCGGTCGAGGCCGGCAAACGCCTCGGTGATCTGGGTGCCAATTGAGGCAATCGACACGAGCGGCGCGGCCACCAGGCCGATGAAGAAGATGTACATCACGAAGTCGCCGAGCGTCATGCGGCCGGCCAGGATGTCGTTGCCGCCGAGCCACACCATGAGCACGCCGACCACGCCGATGATCACGGTGGAGCCGGCAGTCGTGGCCGAGACCCCCGTCATCGACTGCGCGATGTTGCGGAACAGGCGGTGCGCGCCCTTCGTGAACACGATCTCTTCGCGCTTCTCGGCGGTGTAGCTCTTCACCACGCGGATGCCGCCGAGCGCTTCGGTGAGCCGGCCGGTCACCTCCGCGTTGATCTTGCCGCGCTCCCGGAACAGCGGCCGCAGCGTCTTGAACGCGTAGGCCATGCCGCCGCCGAAGAGCCCGAGCACGACCACGGTCACGATCGTGAGGCGCCAGTTCAGATAGAGCAGCACGCCCAGGCCAATGCTGGCCGTGACCAGGCCGCCGACGAGTTGCACGAGGCCCGTACCCACGAGATTGCGCAGGCCTTCGGCGTCGGACATGATGCGCGCCACCAGCACGCCAGTCTGCGTGGAGTCGAAGTAGCGCACTGGCAAGTGCATGATCTTGGCCTGCACCCGCATGCGCATGTCGGTGATGGCGCGCTGCGCCGCCACGCCGAGCGTCTGCGCCAGGCCGAACGAGGTGGCCGCCTGCACGATGGTGGCGGCGCCGCCGGCGAGCGCAATCGGCAGCAGCATGTCGTGCCGGCCCTTGCCGATCACGTCGTCGATCACGTACTTGGCCGAGGCTGGCAGCACGAGTCCCGCCAGCCGGCTGATCATCATCAGGCCGAGGCCCAGGGCCAGCCGGGCCTTGTGCACGTGAAGCAGCAAGCGCGTCTCACGCCAGGCCGCACCCGGCGAGATCTTCTTCTTGGGCGGCGTGGGTGAGGCTCCGGAGGCGGGCGGACTGCCGACGCGCTCAGCCCGACGGGCGCTCGGCGTCGAAGGGCGAAGAAGAGCCATCCCTCAAGTATGGCCCATGTGCGCCGGGGCGATCCTGGCCGTTCGGCCGGGAGGCGCGGGCCCTAGTTGAGCGCGTTGGGCATGGCCAGCGTGAACGGCGCGATCTGCGCGTCGAACGTGGTGCCGGCCGGCGTCGTCATGGTGTAGCTGCCGTGCATCGTGCCCACGGCGGTGGTCAGCGGACAGTAGCTGGTGTATTCGAACGCCTCGCCGGGCTTCAGCACGGGCGTCTCGCCGATCACGCCTGGCCCGCGCACTACCTGCTCGTCGCCATCCGCGTTGGTGATGATCCAGTGGCGGCTCTGGAGTTGCGCCGGCTCGGCGCCCTCGTTCGAGATGCGCACGTGATAGGCGAAGAAGTAGTGCTGCTCGCGCGGCGAACTGCGTTCGGGCACGAACACACTGCGCACCTGCACACGGATGCCCCTGGTTACGGTATCACTCACGATCCCGACCATCGTACGTTGAACGCGCGCCTCTAGTCCAGATGCCCGCGCTCGGCATCGCCCATAGCGACCCGGCCGCAGGGGAAGTACTCGCGCCAACGGTCGGTCACCAGGCTGGCGGTGACGGGGTCACACGACACCTCTGCCGGGTACCACGGCTTCATGCGCGCATCGATGGCCACGGGCGGCGTGAACATCACGTGATTGCGCTCGAGTGTGACGCGCGCGGCGTGGATGTCGGCGGCCGGTTCGAAGCGCGTGAAGGTGGTCCATAGGAAGTTCACGGTGCTGCGCGTGGCCCGTTCGGGTTCGTCGGACACGACGATGAGCGGCCAGCCGGCGAAGGCCGGATGCGCCGCCAGACGGGCCGCGGCCTCGCGGTCCTCGGCAAACGGCCGCGCGCCCACCGCCAGACAACCGGCGCAGAAGACGCGCACGTCGGTCACGTCCGACGGCGGCGGCACCGCCGGGTGGAACTCGCGCGGCAGATCGCGCACGGCATCGCCGAGCCCCATCCACACGCCCTTCGAGCCCTTGTTCACCTCGGGACCGGCGTAGTCGAGCGTGTCCATCGACAGATGCCCGAACACGTAGAGGTCGGTGCGCGGGTCGGTGCGCGCGAGCACGTGCTCGAGCGTGGCGCGGAAATCCTTCACGTCCACGGGCTGGTCGGTGACGAGCAGGAACTTCTGCAGCGAGAGTTGGCCTTCGCCCAGGATGCGGAAGGCGCTGGCCATGGCCTCGCGCGGGTAGCGCTGCTTCACCACCGCCGCCGCGAGCGAATGGTAGCCGGTCTCGCCATACGACCAGAGCTGCTCCACGGCCGGCATCACCAGCGGGAAGAGCGGCGAGAGCAGCTCCTGCAGCAGGTCGCCGATGAAGAAGTCCTCCTGGCGCGGCTTGCCCACCACCGTGGCCGGGTAGATCGCATCGCGCCGGTGCGCCACGGTGTGCACGTTGAACACCGGATAGTCGTGCCGCAGCGAGTAGTAGCCGTAGTGATCGCCGAACGGCCCTTCGGGCCGGCGCACGCGTGGCGCCACCTCGCCCATGAGGGCGAACTCGCATCCGGCCACGAGCGGATGCGGGTGGCCAAACGAGCCGGGCACGCGCGTGAGCCGCTCACCCGCGATGAGCGACGCGAGCATCAGCTCGGGTACGTTCTCGGGCAGCGGCGCGATGGCCGAGAGGATGAGCGCGGGCGGACCGCCGAGCATCACGGTGACCGGCAGCGGCTTCCCCGCGGCCTCGGCGATCTGGTAGTGAAAACCGCCGCCTTTCCCAATCTGCCAGTGCATGCCGGTGGAGGTGGCGTCGTGCACGTGCAGGCGGTACATCGCCAGATTGTGGCCGTGCCCGCCGGGATGTTCGGTGTAGACGAGCGGCAGCGTCACGAACGGACCGCCGTCCTCGGGCCAGCAGGTGAGCGCCGGTAACTGGTCGAGCCGCGGCGTGCGCGTGACCACCTCGGTGACCGGGCCCCTGCCCCGCCGGCGCAGGCCCACCTTCAGCAGGTCCCCGGCCACGTCGCGCGCGCCCCACAACTTGCCGGCGTTGGGCGGCATGAGGGTCTGCGCCAGCTCCACGATCCGGCGCACGAGCTGCAGCGGCCGCTCGCCGAAGGCCAGGGCCGCGCGGGTCTGGGTGCCGAACAGGTTCGTGACGACCGGAAACGCGCGTCCCTTCACGTTGGTGAAGAGCACCGCCGGGCCGCCGGCCGCGATCACGCGCCGGTGGATTTCGGCGATTTCGAGATGCGCGTCGACCGGCGCGGTGACGGTGACGAGGTCCGAATCGGCGCGCAGCCGATCCATGAAGGCACGCAGGTCTGGGAACATCGGCTATTTCGGTAGGACGCCGGCATCGTAGACGATGGTCCCGCCGACCAGCGTGAGTACGCTGGTGATGGCAGGCAGGCGCTCGGCCGGCACGGTGAAGATGTCGCCAGAGAGCACCGCGAGATCGGCGAGCGTGCCCGCGCCGAGCCAGCCCTTGTCGCGCTCGGTCTTCTCGGCGTACGCGCTGCCCCGGGTCATGGCGCGCACGGCTTCCTCGCGCGTCAGCGCGCGCCCGGCGCCTTGGGTGATGTTGATTCCGGTTCGTACGTCCAGGCCAACGAGCGTCGACAGCACGGCCATGGGATCGGGCGGACCGGCGGATCCTCCCGCAAGGTGAATGCCGGCATCAGCGAGTGATCCGGCAGACGCCTCGGGCGGAGTGTCGGCGCGAACGACAGGACATGGAACGAGCATCACCACGACCCCGAGGCGCGCGAGCGCGGCGACATCGTGCTGCAACACCGGCGTGCAGGCATCGAACCGTGGGCGCTTGCGCTGCCACACTTGCGGCAACCCTTCCTGCTCGAGGGCGTCGCGCCAGGCGCCGACATCGCCCGACATCACCAGCGGGTCTTCCGCCCCGTAGGCCCACCCTACGACCATGGGCAGCCTCTCAGCCGTCACCGTCGCCCGAGGCGACTCGACAGAGCCAGTGGTCCAGGCCACGCCGTTCGCCGCCAGGCGCACGCCGGGCTGCGGCGGTAGGAACGGCTCCTCGTCCTGCGGGCGCTCGCCGTCTTGCGGCGACCGGATGAGGCGCCAGCGCGCCTGCCGCTGCGCCTGCTGTGCGGCCGCGACCAGCGTGCGCATCGGCCCGCCGGCCACGACCTGCAGGCTCGTGACGCCCTTGGAGACGGCAGTGCGATCGATCGCGGCCAGGCTCACCGTCGTCGGTGGCTCGAGCGGCAGGTCCACCCGCGCGTCGTTGAAGCCGGGGACCAGCACACGGCCGCCGGCATCGATGACCCGCGTCGAGGGCCTGGCCGACGCCCGCACCGCGCCGCTATCGCCGACCGCGATGACGCGCTCGCCCCTGATGGCAATCGCCTCGGCCCAAGGCCGCGCGGTATCGTTCGTGAACACCCGCGCGTTGGTGATGACCAGGTCCGGCATCACCGGCCCCGCGCAACCGGCAGCGAGTGCTGCCGCCGCCATCGTCAGCGCCGACGACACGCGCCGCCAACGGGTGCAGGCAGGCGGTGCGCAGCGTGACGTCGGCACGCAGTATGCCCCCTAGTCCCCAGTCCCTTGTCCCCTATGCGCCAGTGGGTCCCTGCCAGGTCTCGTCGGCGCTGCCGCCGTAGATGCTCGGCACCTTGCCGCCCATCGGCCGCAGGTAGCCGGAGAGCTGTCCGCGGTGGTGCACGCCGTGCACCAGGCAGAAGTTCAAGTAGACGATCGCCGGGTTCTTCGTGCCGTGGAAGTCGATGATCTCGGTGAACTTGTGGTCGGGCAGCGCGAGCACCTGTTCGAGCCTGGCCGGAAACGAGTGCTTGTACCAATCGGCCAGCTTCTGCGGCGTGGGCGCGGCGCTCTTCAACTTGGTCTCCCCGTCCGGATCGCTCGTGAACGCGCCGGCGAGAATCGAATCGAGGAACCAGATGTCAGCGCCGGCCAGATGCACGGCCAGTTCCCAGGCCGAGCGGCTCTTCGGTTCCGGCTTCCAGTCCTTGTTCCCGTCCGGAATCGCTTCGAGCACCTTGACGGTGGTCATCCACTCGTGCTGCAACTGCGTGCCGATCACGTTCACTGCTGCGCGTGCTTCATGCGGCGTCATAGCGGCCTCCGTATCTTCGTTAGCGGGTGAGCTTGCGGTACTTCAGACGATGCGGCTGATCGGCGGCGGCGCCCAGACGGCGCTTCCGGTCGGCCTCGTAGTCCTGGTAGTTGCCCTCGAACCAGGTCACCTGCGAGTCGCCCTCGAAGGCCAGGATGTGCGTACTGATGCGATCGAGGAACCAGCGGTCGTGGCTGATGACCACGGCGCAACCCGGGAACTCGAGCAGCGCGTCTTCGAGCGCGCGTAGGGTATCGACGTCAAGGTCGTTGGTCGGCTCGTCGAGCAGCAGCAGGTTGCAGCCCTTGCGCAGCAGGCGCGCCAGATGCACGCGGTTCCGCTCGCCGCCCGAGAGCTGGCCGACCTTGCGCTGCTGGGTGCCGCCCTTGAAGTTGAACCACGAGACGTAGGCGCGCGAGGACACCTTGCGCTTGCCCAGCTCGAGTTCGTCTTCCCCGTCCGTGATCACGTCGAACACGCTCTTGGTCGGATCGAGGTCGTCGCGGCTCTGATCGACGTAGCCGATCTGCACGGTGTCGCCGAGGCGCAGCGTGCCGCTGTCTGGCTGCTCCTCGCCGGTGATCATGCGGAAGGTCGTGGTCTTGCCGGCGCCGTTCGGGCCAATCACGCCCACGATGCCGCCACGCGGCAGCGTGAAGGTCAGATCGTCGAACAGCATGTTGTCGCTATACGACTTCTTGATCCCCCGCGCTTCGACCACGATGTCGCCGAGCCGCGGACCAGGCGGGATGTAGATCTCCACCTTGTCGAGCTTCTCGTTGGTGTCTTCGGCCAGGAGCTGTTCGTAGGCGTTGAGACGCGCCTTGCCCTTGGCCTGACGCGCGCGCGGCGACATGCGGATCCAGTCGAGCTCGCGCTGCAGCGTGCGCTGGCGCTTGCTCTCGGTCTTCTCTTCCAGCTTGAGGCGGCCCTGCTTCTGCTCGAGCCAGCCCGTGTAGTTGCCCTGGTAGGGGATGCCGTGGCCGCGGTCGAGTTCGAGAATCCACCCGGCCACGTTGTCGAGGAAGTAACGGTCGTGCGTGACGGCCACGACCGTGCCTGGATAGTCCTTGAGGAACCGCTCGAGCCACGCCACCGACTCCGCATCCAGGTGGTTGGTCGGCTCGTCGAGCAGCAGCAGGTCGGGCGACTGCAGCAGCAGCCGGCACAGCGCCACCCGCCGGCGCTCGCCGCCAGAGAGCGTCGTGACGTCGGCATCAGGCGGCGGCAGCCGCAGCGAGTCCATCGCCATCTCGAGGCGCGAGTCGAGGTCCCACGCGTTGGTGGCGTCGATCTTGTCCTGCAGCCGCGACTGCGCTTCGAGCACCTTGTCCATCTGCTCGGGCGACATCTCTTCGCCGAGCTTCATGTTGATGGCGTCGTAGTCGTCGAGCAGCTTTCGGATGGAGGCCACGCCCTCTTCGACATTGCCGCGCACGGTCTTGGTGGCATCGAGCTGCGGCTCCTGTTGCAGGAAGCCGACGCTCACACCCTCGCCGAGAAACGCCTCGCCGGCGAAGTTCTGGTCGAGGCCAGCCATGATGCGGAGCAGCGTGGACTTGCCGGAGCCGTTCAGCCCGAGCACGCCGATCTTGGCGCCGGGCAGGAACGAGAGCCAGATGTCCTTGAGAACCTGGTGGTCGGGCTCGTGAATCTTCCCGAGCCCCTTCATGGTGTAGACGAATTGTGGCATTGCGCTCTAGGGGGCTGGGGCTGGGGCTGGGGCCGAGGCTCGGTGCGAACCTCCGCGCGCGACCACGCGACGCTGTGTGCGCTCTCATTCTATCGACAGCGGCGAGCGCGAGACAAGGCGTCCGCGCGGGGATGTCTCGACTTCAACATCCTTTGCCGTCTGGACGTGCCGTGGCCCCGCCAGTCGTTTCGCCCCACGCGCACCTGTAGCGTCACGAAGCTGATGTCACGCCTTCTTCGCCACGTATCGCACACCCGGCAAGGCCTTGAAGTCGGCGTCCTGCGTCCACAGCGTCGCATCCGAGGCGTGCGCTGTGGCCAGCATGATGCTGTCAGCCATCGGCAGCCCGTGCTTCACCGACAGCCGCGCGGCTGACACCGCCAGCGCCTCGGTCAGTTCCATGAGCAGCCCCTGACGCATCACGGCGATCACCTGAAGGGCTGCGCCGTGGTCACGCTGCTGCAACACCCGCTTGAACACCTCGTACAGGCTGATGGTCGGCACCACGAGGTCTGCGGGCTTCTCGATGGCCGCCGTGAAGAACCCGGCGTTGGGTCCCTCGGCGAAGTACTCGAGCCAACCGGACGAGTCGACGACGTTCATGTCCGGTCCCGCTCACGCGACACCGACGTGTCGATCCCGCGGAGGAAGCCCTTCAACTGGCGCGCGGGTCGCACGGGCACGAGTTCGATCCGATCCTCGTAGACCATCGCGTGCACCTTCTGCCCGGCTCTGAGCTTCAGGCGAGCACGGATCTCCTTGGGGATGACCACTTGGAACTTCGGCGAAATCGTGACAATGCCCATGCGAACCTCATCGATTCATGCTGCGTCGTACGATTATCGCATCGATCGTCCGGTTCCCACGTGTCTCCAGGAACGGCCCACTGTTCTCGGAGCTTGCGCCACGGCGCCATTAGAGAGCGCGCGGCTGCTGCTTCGCGTCAGGCGTCCAGTGCTGGATCGGCGTGATGGGCGCCGCGTCGCCGGGTAGCTCCATGTTGATGAGGAAGCGCCCGTCGGGGGCGACGTCGTATTGCCGCCCCGTTCTTCCAATCCGCGCCGCCGCCGACGATGCGCGTGGGAAACAGCACGACCGGCGCGCTGGGTGAGAACGCGGCTCCCGCGGTGATCGGCGCCGCCATCATCGCGCCCGCCGGGTTCAGGTAGTACAGGGCCTTGGCCTCGCGTCGCCAGACCGGATGGATGCCTCCCGCCGTCGAGACCTGCCACTGCCCGCCGGCCGTCCGGCGAGAACGCGCCGCGGAGCTCGCGAAACGGGGTCTTCAAGAACACCGACGGCGAGCGATCGCCCACCATTTCGGTGGCGGCCACCGACACGGCGCTCTGACCACACTCCTCGACCGCTACGGCCTCGGCCAGCGTCACCGGCGCGCCCAGGCCCGGACGGCAGATACACCCCGGAACTGTCCGCGGGCGTCAGCGGCGTTGGGACGCCCCCATCGAGCGCGCCCAGATAGATCCCGGCCGTCTCCACCGCGCCGCGCGAATAGAACAGGAACCGGCGGCCGTCCGGCAGAAACTGCGGATAGCGGTGGACTGACGGCCCCGGGCCGAGCGTCGCCACGGTCGTCGCCGCGCCTCCGGTGGCGGACACACGCATCAACGGCGCCGCGCCAGGCGCAAACACCATGACGCCGTCCGCGTTCCAGGTCCCACCCAGACCGGTGGTCACCGGCGCCAGGGTTTGCGGGGCGCCACCGCCGAGGTCAAGTCGCTTCAGCGCGGTCCCGGCGAAGAAGCCGACCGAGCGGCCGTCGGGCGACCAGACCGGCGCGGCGGCGCCGGCGGTTCCCGCCAGCGGTTGCGCCGTCGTCGTCGCCAGAGACCGCACCCAGAGCCGAGACACCCCCTCCTCCGAAGCGACGAACACGATCTGGCGGCCGTCTGGCGAGAGCGCAACATCGGTGGGCCGGTCGGTGGCGGGCGTGCTGATCTCGGTGCGCGTCTCGGCTGGTGCAGGCGGCGGCGTCTCGCGCAGATGCCGCAGCGCGGGCACGGCGAGCGCGACTGCGACCAGCAACGCGACGGCGAACGCGGCCATCCACGGTCGTCCGCGCGACGATGCGGTTGTCGTAGCAGTCGAGTGCGGCGCAACCGTCTCGAACGCGCCATCTAGCGCGAGGCGCACGTCGCCCATGTCGCGCAGGCGCTGACGAGGATCCTTGACCAGACACCGCGCGACAATCGAACGGATGCGCGTGGGCGTCGCCGACGGGAGGGCATCGACGTCTGGCTCCCGCTGCAACACACGGGACTACACGTCGGCAATATCCTCACCCGCACACGCGCGCTGGCCGGTCAGCCTCTCGAACAGCACGGCACCACACGCCCAGATGTCGGCGCGCTTGTCCACGAGCTTGCCGCGTGCCTGCTCGGGCGCCATGTAGGCCGCTGTGCCGAGGATCATTCCCGCCTGCGTCATCGCGCGTGTCGTAATCGTCGGCGACATCGACATGCTCGGCGACGGGCGCGCGGCGGGATCCATCGCCTTCGCCAGGCCGAAGTCGACCACCTTCACCGTGCCGTCCGGTCGCACCTTGATACTGGCGGGCTTCAGATCGCGATGGACGATCCCCTGCTCGTGTGCGGCTTCGAGCGCCTCGGCGATTTGCTTCGCAATCGGCAGTACCTCGTCGAGAGGACTCGGTCCCTGCGCGATGTCGTCCGCGAGCGTCGGTCCCTCGGCCAACTCGAGAACCAGGGCCTTGCTACCGTCCGCATCCTCGAGTCCGTAGATCGCGGCGATGTGCGGATGGGCCAAGCGACGACAGGATCTCGAAGGGGCGAGGCGCGTGCCGGGAGTGAGCGTCGTGGGGTTCACGGGCGAGGGGACCGTGGGGCATGAGGACCGTCGGGACGGTCAATGCGCAGCCGCGCCACGACTCGCGCGCGAGCCTCGGCGTCGAATTCGTGACCGTAGGTGCGCTCGAAGATCCTGACGCGAAGCTCGGATTCGGTAATGCCCGGCACTTCGGCGCGAATGTTGGCTTCCATGAGCGCGCGCGCCAGGGTGAACATCTCACACGCCATGCGCACGCGGTCGCTGCCCGAGCGGGTGGCAAAGAGCTCAGCGAGCCGGGCTTCGACCTGTGGCGTCGTATCGTTCACGGTCGCACCTCCTGCAGGAGCGCGCGCACATCCACCACCTCCGCCCATCGCTCGACGTAGGCCCAGTCGAGCGCCGACTGGGCAGCGAGGATGTGGCGCACGTCCCTGAGTTGCAGTTCGGAGCGACTGTCCCTGGCCCACAGCAACTTCGACAGGACGAGATCCTCGGCCGACACCATCCACATGGGCTGACCGTCGATCTCGACTCGGCGCCGACGGCCAAATTCTTCCAGACGGAAGGGTGCGCTCTTGCGGACGACGAAGTCGACTTTGACGATGGCGTCGGTGTGAATGAGGTTGAACATGGATCGGCGGGCAATGGCACCCCGGATCGCGTGGAGGTCGCACTCGAACTGGTCACCGAACAGCGCAACCAGCCGCTCCGCATCCGCAGGCTCGAGTTCGACGACGAGGTCGAGGTCGCGCGTCATGCGGGGCTGGGCATAGTGTCCGGCCGCAATCGAACCCGTGATCATGTAGCCGATGTTTGCGGCATCGAGCCTTGCGGCGACGAGTTTCAGAATGGAAAGTTGGTCGTGCAGCGGCGGGGTCACGTCCATCGCTCCTTCCTCGCGTCAATGTGGGGCTGATAGTAGCGCGCGGGCGCCCTACGGGGATCGATCCTGCCTTGTCGGCTGAGGGCCGGCCGCGACGAGCACCGCGGCCAGCCCGTTCCGTCACTGCCTATCGTGGACGCGCACGTCGGTCTTCGCGTTGTCGGGATAGCGCACGGTTTGCGTGAGTGTCTTCCCATCGGTCGACACGCTCGTGCTGGTGGTTGACACGACCTTCCCGGCCTTCTTCACGGTGGCCGTCGTGACGTCACCGCTCTCGCGCTCGAGAGAGATGGTGTCGCCGCTCGGGCTGTGGAACGGCCCGTCCTTGTTGTCGTATTTTGCGGAGTAGTCGCTCTTGGGCGCCGGTTCGTGATCACACTTCGACTTCGCCAGATTGATCTTCCAGCTACCGATCCACGTGTTCGTTTGGGCGGCCCCGTGAAAAGGGGCGAGCACGAACGCTGTCAGCACCGCGCCGACGAGCATCATTCGATGGTTCATCAAGATCTCCTCGCGTGATGGCGGCAATCCGAGACCGGACCCCGCACGTGATCGCGTGAGTCTAGCGCAAAGCGGTGCGAACGCCGGGAGGCACCAGTCACCCGAGGTCGGAAAGGGTCAACTGATTCTCGGCCGCCTCGGGCACTCGCCGCGCGCGCTCTATCCCGAGAGCTCGCCGCAACCCATGCCACCCTCGCCAGGAGCAGAGAGGATCTTGAACGAACCGAGGCGCGTGCCAGGAGATCGTAGGCGCGCCACGGACTGGGGATGGCGTAGACCCTGGTGAAGAGCCTGGCGGGCGCGCCCGCCCGTAACGTTGACGCCGTCGCCTTGAGAGGCCCGCACCGCGGTGAGGTGGTCGGTCGCATCCAGATACACCAGTTCCTTCCCGCCGCGGAATCGGCCCATGTGCGGTGCGGCCCGCCAGGGTCGGGCCTTCGACGAGCTCCAGCACGAGTGCCGTGGTTCCGTTCGCTTCTTCCAGTCCGTGGATGTGCGCGATGTTGGGATGATTGAGGGAGGCGAGCACCTGCGCTTCGCGCTGGAAGCGCGCCAGTCGCTCGGCGTCGTTCGCGACCGCGCGCAACCGCACTTTGATCGCGACGTCGCGATTCAGCTTCCTGTCGCGCGCGCGCGATACACGGCACCCATGCCGCCTTCCCCAAGTGGGGAGACGATCTTGAAGGGGCCGAGGCGCGTACCGGAGGTGAGGCTCATGGGTGCACTGGACAGACTTATGTGGCCGACGCCAGCACTTGACTCCACGCCTCCCGCACATCGGGACGGACGTCGCTGATGTGGGCCTCGACCTCGCTCACCAGGGCATCGCGATCGCCAAGCGCAAGCAGGACCGCCGCATCGCGAAGATCCAGAAAGCCACCGGCTGCGAGCTTCAGGAGGATCAGATCACTGGTCCGGGGCACGCGAATCGTCACGCCGGCCGCGACGGTCATCGGACTGGCGCGTTCGATCACGCCCGCTTCCCAATTCCATTTCGACAGCACGAGGTCAATATCGGTCTCGTCGGCCAGTAGGATGTGGACAACGCCGGCCAGCGGATCGTCGATATCGCCGCGGCGGGCATCGACGGTTGCGCCGGTGCGTTCCAACGCACTCCAGATGCCGCGATCCAGGACCCGTGGATCCGTCGTCAGGAGATCGACGTCGACGGTGAACCGCGGGTAGCCGCGCGCCGCCATCGCGTGAGCCCCAATCAGGGCGTAGGGCGCACCGAGTTCGTCGAGCACGCGCCGGACCGGTTCAAGATTCATCGGCGGCGGTGCAGCGCGAGGGGCGTCGGCCCACCTGGTGCGTGGCCTTGATGCGCACGATCGCGGTCCGGCGATCGACGCCGTGGGTGGTCATGTAGGCAGCCACGCCCTCGTCACCCAGTCGCCGGGCCAGCGCGATGCGCTCTGCCGGCGTCATGGCGGCGAGGCGCCGGGCGCGCGTTTGCGACGCGTCGGTAGCCACCCTGCTGCGCATGGCGCCAGTATATGAGATAGCGCGACGATCTGCCGTTGCCTGCTCTTTCCGTTTGTCCTTCAACAACTGCGGCCACTCCGAGACGTAGACCACGCGAGCATCCTCGGTGATGCTCGAGGAGGCGCTCTTCGCTGAACAGCAAGAG
>Ga0105046_10001677_pt1 | contig 34318 bp, 32 predicted proteins | sample MAT03_FD_78385 | JGI IMG/M metagenome (GOLD analysis project Ga0105046, IMG submission 78385) | Freshwater microbial communities from Lake Fryxell liftoff mats and glacier meltwater in Antarctica - MAT-03 (megahit assembly) | ecosystem: Environmental > Aquatic > Freshwater > Ice > Liftoff... | reverse complement strand
CTTATTGATATTGACGGCATTCGCCGGATCGACATCTTTCGGACACACTTCCGAGCAGTAGCCCACTGCGGTGCAGTTAAACACGCCCTCTTCTGCATAGACCAAGGGCATGCGCTGCGCGCTACCGGCGTCGCGGCTATCCAGTTTGTAGCGTTGCACCAGCGCCATCGCCGCAGGCCCAATAAAATCGGAGTTCAGGCCAAATTGCGGACAGGCGGCGTAACACAGCAAGCAGTTGATGCACGAGCTGAGTTGCTCGTAGCGAGCCAGCTGTTGCGGTGTTTGCAGGTATTCGCCTTGGCTCAGTGTGCGCACTTCCTTGGGAATGATGTACGGTTTGATCAAACTGAGTTTAGTCATGAAATCATCCATGACCACGACCAAATCACGCTCGATTGGAAAATGCGCGAGCGCTTCAATTCGCAAGGTGCCCGGATAGAGATCGCGCAAAAAGATGCTACAGGCCAACTTCGGCACACCGTTGATCATCATGCCGCAGCTGCCGCAAATCGCCATACGACATGACCAGCGATACGACAAGGTGCCGTCCAGTTCATCCTTGATGTACTGCAAACCTTGTAAAACCGACATGTCATCAGTGAACGGCACCTCAAAAGCCTGCAGCACCGGCGCTTGCTCTTGCTCAGGCCGATAACGCAGCACTTCGATGCGAATGGTGCGCGGTTTGACTTTTACTTGGCTCATGGCGGGCCTTGCGCGCACTTATTTTTGGCGTCCGCGGCTTCACCGGCGGCGCCATAGGCACGCACGCCGGGTGGTGAATGGGTGATTTTGACCGCTGCGTAGCTGATCACCGGTGGCGCATCGCCCGCGAAAGTGGCCAGTGAGTGTTGCAGGTAGTTGGCGTCGTCGCGCTTTTGATAAGCATCCAGACGCTGGTGCGCACCGCGTGATTCCTTGCGATGCAGCGCCGACACGGCCATCGCCTGCGCCACCTGCAACTGATAGCCAAGTTCAATGGCCAACAGCCATTCGGTATTGAACACGCTGGAGCCGTCATCCACGCGCACCCGTTGGTAACGCTCGCGCAAACGGGCAAGTTCATCGCAGGTGGCCTGCATTTCATCGCCCGTGCGATAAATGCCCACTCCGCGTTCCATGGTCTGCGCCATTTCGCGGCGCAAGACGGAAATACGCTCAGTGCCACGATTGTCACCCACCAAACTGAGCGCGCGCGTTTGCGCGGCCTGTGCTTGTTGCATTAAGCGCGTGCCATTGCCGGGACCGAGCTTGCGCGCGTACGCAGCGGCGTGATCGCCCGCGACTTTGCCAAACACGCAGATTTCCGACAGCGAGTTTGATCCCAATCGATTTGCGCCATGAATGCCGACACTGGAGCACTCGCCGGCAGCATACAAACCCGGCATCGGGCTTGCGCATTGTCCATCGACCAAGATGCCGCCCATCGTGTAGTGCGCCGCCGGACGCACCGGGATTGGCGTGAGCGCAGGATCGATGCCCATGAATTGCTTCGCCAACTCGCAGATTTGCGGCAGGCGTTCGCGCAATTTCTGGGCGCCAAGATGCCGCAGATCCAGGTGCACCGCCGAACCCTGCGGTCCTTCAATCGTGCGGCCTTTTTGCTGCTCGTACCAGAAAGCCTGACTGAGCCGATCCCGCGGGCCCAGTTCCATCGCTTTATTGCGCGGCGTGGGTTCGGCCGGCCCCAAACCGTAGTCCTGCAGATAACGATAGCCATCCTTGTTGACCAAAAAGCCGCCCTCACCTCGACAGGCCTCGGTAAACAACAAACCGGTCCCCGGCATGCAGGTCGGGTGATATTGCACAAACTCCATATCGCGCAGCGGCACGCCATGTCGGTACGCCAGCGCCATGCCATCGCCGGTGACGATGCCGCCATTGGTGTTTTCGCGAAAAACACGACCGGCGCCACCCGTAGCGATGATCACCGACCTGGCCTCAATCATGACGAATTCGCCAGACGCAATGTGGATAGCCACAGCGCCCTTAGCGCAGCCCTCTTCCACTAATAGATCGACGCAAAAGTACTCGTCGAAGCGTTTGATGGACGGAAACTGCAACGAGGTCTGAAACAGCGTGTGCAGCATATGAAAGCCGGATCTATCGGCGGCAAACCACGTGCGTTCGATCTTCATGCCACCAAAGGCGCGCACATTGATATGTCCGTCCGGCTTGCGGCTCCAGGGACAACCCCAATGTTCCAACTGCACCATTTCTTCGGTGCAATGGGCGACAAAATAGTCAACGACATCTTGCTCGCACAGCCAATCGCCGCCCGCAACGGTGTCATGAAAGTGATGTTGCAAACTGTCGTGCGCCTGCACCACGCCCGCAGCGCCGCCCTCAGCGGCCACCGTGTGGCTGCGCATCGGGTAGACCTTGGAGATCAGCGCGACGGTCAGTGAGGGATCTTGTTGCGCAATGGCAATAGCCGCGCGTAGCCCAGCGCCCCCCGCTCCAATGATCGCCACATCCGCCCGGAACGCTTGCACAATCGCCTCAATGGAACGCCGCAAACTGAAGCAAACAGTAAGCGACTCAAACCAAAGGCGTGTTGAGTCAAATCAAGGGCGAACTATTCGGTGGGCGCGTTCAAATCAGCTTCGCTGAAATCAACGTCTTCGACTTCCAGCAAGGTGGTTTGGCCGCGTTCGCGCCGTCGCCGCGGGTGCAGGCGTAGCTGACGTTTAGACAACCAATCCAGCGATGTGCGTAACCACCACCAGCGATGGATGCGGTACGCCAATCGGGCGCAACAGACCAACACCACAATGACCAATGCTGCCACTTGGCCAAATAACAAAAAGAGCCATGACAGCGCCAGCACGCCGGCGATCACATCAATCGAATCGTCTGATTCCAGGAAGACGTCACGGGTTCCGACGGTGCCCGTTTTTGCGGTTGTAACCCACAGCAGTGCACGCAAACTGCGCGTCACAAACACGCCAATCATCAACACTGGCAGGAACAAATTGGACAATACGGCCTTCCATTCCACCACGCCCAACTTGGTCATCGAAATCGCAACGATGGGCAAAACCAGCAAGGCCAAAATGCCAGATAGCACTAAAGTGGGTTGCAACTTCGGCTTCAGGCGCCCCGCCAGACGTACCGTTTCACCCCTTTCAACGGTCCGACAAATAGCCAGAACTTCCTCAACGCGGTGCTCGCGTGCATGACTGTAATGCACCCAGCGCGACGCCAATCCGTAACGCATGCCATCAATGAGCACCGACAAAACCGCATTAAAGAGCAAAAACAGCAAAATTCCGGCCGGCGTCCAGCCTAGCCAAAGGCCTAAGCCAAGAACTAAGAACGAGCGCGCGACCACCCAAATTTGCGCGCGCGCGTGCTGCATGCCACGCGACAACACGTGATTGCGGGCGCGCGCCAGTTCTTTCCCCAGCACCGCCAGTTCACCATTGCGGATGGGGACGCGCTTACGCCGAATCAACAATGACAGAGCACCCAACATCATTTCGATAACCTCAGGTGATCTAGAACGATTGCACTTGGCGCATGGGAGGCGTCGCCCTGCCGCGCAGTGTCGAAGCCTTCGGGCTGCAAAGCTTGCCCGGCCAGCGGCTAGCTCACGGCCGTTAAGACTAACAGCCTGTCGTACTTGTGAGAAATCGGCTGTCAATTAGCGCAATTCAACTAGTGGACCGACCCTGTTTGTCATCAATTCGCAACAACGCCGGCGCTTTCATTGTTTCGTCTACCACACGGAACGAAGCTTATTCGGGCGGATTGGCAATACTGTTTGCCTGGGTTTGATGCGATGCGCAGCACCTATTTGACAGTAGTATTTCAATGAACAGCCCTAAACGCCATACCGGTCGACGACTCGTTGCCCTTTCGTTGGCGCTCAGTCCGGTTATTGCGCAGGCCGACTATGTCCCTACGGCAATCAATCGCGCGTTCATTGACCCCGCCAGCTTGCCGGTGGTTGTCGACGGCTACCAAGGCGGCGACGAAGTATCATTTATCTTTGAAACCACGCCCGAAATTACCGGCGGCGCCACCTCGGGGGTGGGCGCGTGGTCGACGGTGTACTTGCCACGCGGTGCACGCGTCTTTGCCGCGGAACGGGTGGTGGATTCAGGTGGCGTCTACGTAACCATCCCCGCACGTGACCTTGCCACCATGTCCAGTGCTGAGCCAGGTGGCGCCGGTGGCGATCCGGCGCTGCGCTCATTCTTTTTGATCACAGAAGACGTTTGCGGCGGCCCCGGCCTGCAAGCTGTGCTTGCAGGCCGGGTCGCTGGCGTAGCTATCCATTTTTGGATGCGGAAAAGCTAGATGGAATGTCCTTGGGATGGAGTTGAGTCCGACTGCTGGAATGCTTTCAGCGGGGATCTACTTACCAGCAACATTGCCCCACAGCAGCTTGTGCAGCTGCAACTGAAAGCGCACCGGCAATCGATCGGTCAGTATCCAGTCCACTAAGTCGGTGGGCGCCAAACGGTCGGCTACCGGCGAAAACAACACCTGACAGATGCTTTGCAGTTGGCGAGTACGACATTGTTCGCTTGCCCAGTCGTAATCGGCGCGATCGGCAATGACAAACTTGATCTGATCCAAGCGGGTCAGCAGTTCAAGATTCTCGTAACGATTGCGCGCCACTTCGCCGGAGCCCGGGCATTTCAGGTCAAGCACCTTGCGCACCCGCGGGTCGACTAGTGAAACGTCCATCGCGCCTGAGGTTTCCAGGGATACCTCATGGCCGGCGTCACACAAGGCCGTCAATAATGGCAAACAGGCGCGCTGCGCCAGCGGTTCACCGCCCGTGACACAGACGTGTCGGGTAGCGTAACTGGCAACCGTGGCCAACACCTCGTCTAGACTGCGCTTGTCACCACCTTGGAAGGAATAGGTGGTGTCGCACCAGACGCAGCGCAAGGGACAGCCGGTAAGACGTACAAAGACCGTCGGCCAGCCGACCGCGTCTGCTTCACCCTGAATCGAGTGAAAAATTTCGGTTATCCGCAAGCTACTCATGCCGAACGATTTTTCCACTCCGACGGAAGCGGCGGCCCGGATGACGCACAGCGCATCCGGGACAGACTCCGGGTCTAACGCCCATCCAGGCGCAAGGCGCGCAAACGGCCCTGAGCGAGACGCGCGACCGGGGTATCCGGATAACGTGACACCACCTCGTTCAGCGTGCTGGCCGCGCGACCGGTATCGCCCAATTCGTATTGGCAATAGCCAATTTTCAAAAGGCCATCGGGTGCTTTGCGGCTATCAGGGAAACGAGACAGCAAGTTTTGGAAAGTTTCCAGTGCAATCTGGTAATTCTGCGTCACGTAATAGGATTCGCCCAGCCAATAGGTGGCGTTGGCGGCGAATTCACCATCCGGAAACTGTTGCAGAAAGCTGGAGAATAACTGCGAGGATTCTGCGTAGCGGCCCTGTTTGAGCGCTTCGAAAGCAGTCTCATAGGCCAACTTTTCGTCGGCGTTTGGCGTGGAAACGGCGCCTCCGACGGTTTCTGCGCCCGCGGGAATCGCTGCTGCCGGCTGCGCCAGGGTGGTGAGTGGCTCGTCAAAACTCAGTTGCTCGGGCGCATTGCTAGCGGCCGGCTCACTGGCCGCTGGCCGCGAAGGCACGGTCATTCCGCCGCCCTCCAGGCGCTGCAAACGCGAATCTAGATCGACATATTGATCGCGTTGGCGCTTTTTCAGGTTTTCAATTTCGAACGCCTGATTTTCGACCAAACCACGCAAGCTCTGCACTTCTGCCTGCAGTTCCTGTTGCCGCACGAGTAATTCCGACACGTTGCCAGAATTACCGCTGCCCTGTACTTGTCGTTCTAATTGCTCAACGCGCTCAGCCAAGCTGAGGCGATTTTGCGCAAAGGCCGACCCGGAAACGCAAACGGCGGCCACCAGGGCCGCCGTCAGGGATCGAAGTCGTAAGTTCTGAACGTCGATCATGGTCACAGCACTGCCTGTTATTGCTTGGCGGTGTAAACGATCTCAGCGCGACGATTCTTCGACCAGCAGTTGTCACTGCTGTCGGTGCAAATCGGACGCTCTTCACCGTAGCTGACCACACCAACCTGCTCACCACGGCCACCGTTGGCGAGCAGTAAATCGCGTACTGAATTGCCGCGACGCTCGCCGAGGGCAACGTTGTACTCGCGCGAACCGCGCTCGTCAGCGTGACCTTCCAGAGAAATCCTGGCGCCCGGATTGGCTGCCAGCCACTTGCCGTGGCACTTCAGCATTTCCAGCGCTTCCGACTTGATCGTAGCTTGATCGTAGTCGAAGTAGGCGATGCGCGAAACCAGGCACGGCTTGCTGTCGAGCAGCGCCGGATTGGTCCAGCTCTCGTCTTGCATCGGCTGCGTTGGGGTCTGCTCGGTGGTACGCACTGGGTCAGACTGCATCGGCTTAACAACTTCTTTCTTTGTACAAGCGCCCAAGCCAGCAACAGCGAGAGCGAGAACCAGGACGCGAATCGGGGTATTCATTGGTTTTTTTCCTTAACTACGTATGACAGCGAACAAGACGTGAATTCTAAGTTTTTCGGGTTCAACGTTGCCTGAAGGGGCCCCAGGCGGGTTCACGGACGTCGCCGTCCGGCAGAGCTAGCCGCTGTCGCACCGATCCATCGACCGATGCGGCATACAGTACACCGCGATTGCCCTCGCGGGCGGCGTACAAAATCATGCTTGCATTGGGGGCAAAGCTTGGGGATTCGTCCAATGGACCTGGAGAAATCAAGCGAACCGCCCCCGCGCCCCCGCGCTCGCGATCAACAACCGCAATACGATACACGTTCTTATTGCCTTGCACCATTGCCAACAAGCGACCGTCGTAGGAGGCCGTGACTTTGGCATTATACTCACCTGCGGCACTGATGCGTTCAGGCGTGCCGCCATCGACGGAAACGCCATAAATCTGCGGTTTGCCGGAGCGATCGGAAGTGAACAGCAGACTGTTGCCACCCGGCATCCACGCAGCTTCGGTATCGATCGCAAAATGCCTTGTCAGTTGCGTCAAGCCGTTGTTCGCCAGGTTGAGTAGGTAGATCTCCGGATTGCCGCCTTTGGATAAAGTGACTGCCAGCCGTGTGCCGTCCGGTGAGAAGGTGGGCGCGCCATTAATGCCTTTGAACGAACTCACTAAGCGCCGTGAACCGGTGGCCAGTTCATGCACGTAGATCGTGTGCCCGCCTTGCCGTTCAAAACTGACATAAGCCAGGTAGCGCCCGTCGGGTGACCAGGATGGCGACAAAAACGGCTCAGAATTCCACACGATACGCTGCGGGTTAAAGCCGTCGGAATCGGCGATCCAAATGGCGTATTCGTATTTCCCTTCGCCCTGTCGTTTGGCGGTGATGTATGCCACGCGGGTGAAAAATGCACCGCGCACGCCGAGGATTTTCTCGTAGACCAAATCGGCGATTTGGTGCGACACGGCGCGAAACTCACCGGGGCGCACCGGCAGCGCCAATGCCAACAGCGATTGCTGCTTCAGCACATCATGCAATTCAAATTCGACGCGGAAGCCCGCCTCACCGGCACTGAGCACGCGGCCGATCACCAGATAATCTTGTTTGAGCATTTTCCAGGTCGGAAAACGCACATCGGCGGCGCGCGCTGGCAGTTCGACCACATCTTCCTTGCGCAGCACCCGGAACTGACCGGAGCGATTCAAGTCAGCGCGCACAATTTGATCAATGGCGGAAGGATCAGGCATGGAAGCCGCTTCCCACGCGAATGGCACAATGGCCACTGGAATGGCCGCTTCGCGTCCGTCGACGATATCGATTTCCAAGCCTTGCGCATTGGCGATTCGCGCGCCACTGACCAGGATCAACAATAAAAGGGCGCTAATTAATCTTTGCATCGGTTCACCCGTCATAGCGGAAGTTGAAATTCAACGAGGATTGGAAGACTGACTCAAAACCCATGTACGGCAGCGGACTGGCACGTTCCACGGCCTCAATAATGGACCGTTGAATCAGCGGATCGGCATTGCAAGGTGATCCAATCGTCACCCCAATCACTTCGCCACCTGGAATTTGCCGCACGCGCAGCGAACAACGAATGCCAGCCGGCGTATTGGCAGGCCGTCGCCAATTCTGCGTAACCACTTCTTGGATCAAGCCGGCGTATTGGCTGAGCAAATCGTTAGCAACGTCCTGACCTGGGCGCTGACTACCCTCCGGCTGCTTAGGTTCAGACGCTTGGGTGAGGATTTGATCGGCGCGCTGCGCTTCTTGGGCACGCGCGAGGCGCTGCTCTTCGGCCTGCGTTTGCCGCGCAGCTTCAGCGCGCTGTCGGCGGATGTCTTCGAGCTGCTGCGCGCGCTGCTGTTCAATCTCTTGCTGGCGGCGCAAATCTTCTTGCTGCAGCCGCAGCTCTTCACGCTGGCGTTCCAAATTGAGCGCGTCTGGAAGCGCCGCGGCTGGCGCTTGCGGGCGTTGATCGGTCACGTCATCCGGCTTGGCCTGTGGTGGCGGTGGCGGCGGCGCAGGCTCTGGTTTGGCGATCGGTTCTTTGACCGGCTCAGGTTCAGGCGCGGGTTTCGGAACCGCCGGTTGCACGGGTTTCGGCGTGGGTTTGGCCGCCGGTTTGGGCAAGGGTCGGCCGATATTCATATCGACGAGCACCGCTTCCAGCGCGCCACCGGAGATCACCGGCTTTTTCGGCGGACTGCCCAACAAGCCAGCAAACATCATCAACGCAGCGAGCACATGCACGCCAACGGCGTAGGCAAAAGCACGGGTTTGGTCGCGGGTCGATTCCATGGCTCAGGCTGCAACTGGCGTTGGCAGCAGGGCAACGCAGGACTGCGATCTCACTTTTCTGGCTCCGGCGTTATCGGATCCGCCATCAGACCCACGCGCGGCGCGCCTGCGGCCTGCAGCGCAACCATGGCCTGATAAACCGTGCCGTAATCCACCGAGCGATCACCACCCACCAACACCGGTACTTTGGGGTTATTGCGTACGAACGCACCCACTTTGCTGGTCAGCCCTTCCAGGTCAATGGACTCGCGCTCACCAGCAATGGTCAAAAAGAATGCGCCATCTCGATCCACACTGACGATCAGCGGGTCTTCCGGCGTTTCCAAGGGATTGGCGTTGGCTTGCGGTAAATCCAGCTCTACACCCAAATTCATCAACGGTGCGGTGACCATAAAAATGATCAGTAGCACCAACATCACGTCGATGTACGGCACCACATTGATATCAGATACAGGTTTGCGGCGTTTGCGGCGCATGGCTTATCGACTACGAAAGAAAAGGGAACTTAAAAAATCAACACTACCCGTGCATCAAACTGCAATAACGCGCCCAAGGGTGAATTGGGGTTTTGCAGGCGTTGAGTCAATCAATGCTCCTCGCTGTGCGCTTGCCTTTGCAGGATGCTGCTGAATTCTTCCTGAAAAGTGTCATAACGCAATTCAATCCGTTCGACGGCGTTACTGAAACGGTTGTAGAAAATCACCGCTGGAATGGCCGCGAACAGGCCCATCGCGGTGGCGATCAGTGCTTCTGAAATGCCGGGCGCGACCATGGCGATGGTCGCCTCTTTGACCGCGGCCAGTCCGTGAAAAGCCACCATGATTCCCCAAACGGTGCCGAACAAGCCCACGTAGGGGCTGATCGAACCAACCGTCGCCAAGTTGTTGAGGTTTTGTTCGAGCTTATCGACCTCGCGTGACAGCGCCACGCGCATCGCGCGCTGGCTGCCTTCCAGCAAAGTGCGCGAGTCATTCTGGCGGCGTTGGCGCATCCGCGCGAACTCGCGAAAACCCGCCTCGAACACGCCTTCCAATCCTTCCGAGGGCCGACCGCGATTACTTACTTCACGGTACAGCTGCGCCAAATCAGCACCCGACCAGAAGCGTTCCTCGAATTCGTTGGCGGTTTTAGTCGCCTGCGCGATCACCGCTTTTTTGCGGAAAATGATCCACCACGACCAGACCGACGCGGCGAGTAACAAGGCCATCACCACTTGCACCGGCAAGCTAGCGCCCAGCATGAGTTCCCAAAGATTCAGTTCACCACTAGTCACCGCTCAATCTCCATCAAAAACGCAGGTAATTCGGTCAAGGGATTATTGAATTGCCGCTAACAAATCCGCCGGAATCGGAATCGGTCGAAACTTGAGCGCATCCAAACAGGCGATTTCGACGTCGGCCCGACACAATTCAACGCCATTGCGTAACTCTATGATGCTTTGCGTCACGCTAAAGCTGGCGCGCCGCGCGGCGGTCAGCAACACGCTAATTCGCAACGTGTCGTCAAGTCGCGCCGGTTTCAGAAACTCTAACTGCATTGAGTAGACAGCAAACACCACTTGTTTGCTCTGCTGCAAGGCATATTGCTCATAACCCTTTGCACGCAGCCACTCGGTACGCGCGCGCTCCAAGAACTTCACATAATTGGCGTGATACACCACCCCGCCGGCATCGGTGTCTTCCCAGTAGACGCGGGCGGGCCAGTGGAAGGCGGTCTTGCTATTGGGCATTGTAGGCATGGCGATCAAGACTAATAGGCTTCAAAAAGAGGAATGCGGACCGCTGTACCAACAACCAACAACCAACAACCAACAACCATTCACGCATCTTCGAACAAATCCACCGACGCATCAGGGCGCCGCGGCGGCTTGAGGCCCAGGTGCAAATAGGCCTTGCGGGTGACCATACGGCCACGCGCGGTGCGCATCAGGAAGCCTTGTTGAATCAAATACGGCTCCACCACATCTTCGATGGTGCCACGTTCTTCGCTAAGCGCCGCGGCCATACTGTCCACACCCACCGGGCCACCGTCAAAATGTTCGATCATCAGGCCTAACAAGCGCCGATCCAGCGCATCAAAACCCTCCGCGTCGACTTTCAGCATTTCCATCGCGCCAGCCGCGGCCTTTAGCGTGATCACGCCATCGCCTTTGATTTCGGCGTAGTCGCGCGCACGGCGCAGCAAACGATTGGCAATACGCGGCGTGCCCCGTGAGCGTCGGGCGATTTCAACCGCGCCGTCGGCATCACAGCGGATCGCCAAAATGCCCGCTGAGCGGGTGACGATACGGGTCAGTTCTTCGACCGTATAAAACTCCAAACGCTGCACGATGCCGAATCGATCGCGCAGCGGCGCCGTCAACAAACCCGCTCGGGTGGTGGCGCCGATCAGCGTGAAGGGTGGCAAATCAAGTTTGATCGAGCGTGCCGAGGGTCCCTCGCCGATCATGATGTCGATCTGAAAATCTTCCATCGCCGGATACAACACTTCTTCGACCACCGGCGATAAGCGGTGAATTTCGTCGACAAACAGCACATCGCGCGGTTGCAGATTGGTCAGCAGCGCAGCGAGGTCACCGGCGCGTTCCAATACCGGACCTGATGTTTGGCGCAGATTGACGCCCAACTCATTGGCAATCACGTGCGCCAGCGTGGTCTTGCCCAAACCCGGCGGCCCAAATATCAACACATGATCGAGCGCCTCACCGCGCCGACGCGTCGCCTCGATGTAGATCTCCATTTGCTCGCGCACCGCCACTTGCCCGAGATATTCGGACAAGCGCCGTGGCCGGATATTGGCGTCCACCGACTCTTCCTCGCGCGACGCGGCGGGTGAGACGATGCGCGTGTCGCTGCTGGTCATCGTGATCGCGCGCTCCAGTGGTCTTTCGGTCAGCGTAGGCAGCAACGGCTTGGCGCTGCGCGAGGTTTTCGGCGCACGCAAAGCGCCGGGGATTCTGAACGAGCGCGACGGGATAACAAAGCGCAGCTTGCCGAGTGGTTCCGCCTACGTTTAGGCTGCGCGACCTCGTGCATACGGATTGAATACTTATGAAGCCGCGTTCCATCACGTTAATTGGCGCACCCACCGATGTGGGAGCCGCCGATCGCGGCGCCTCGATGGGCCCTGAAGCACTGCGCGTGGCGGGTTTGCGGGAGGCACTGATGGCGCGCGGGTTGATCGTTGAAGATCGTGGCAATCTGGTGGGCCCGATCAATCCCATGCAGCCGCCAGAAGATGGTTATCGCCATTTGCCTGAAGTTAGCGCCTGGAACAGACAGGTTTTTGATGCCGTCGGCGCAGCGCTGGATGACGGTCGATTGCCGATTCTGCTCGGCGGCGATCATTGTTTGGCGGTCGGGTCGATCGCCGCGGTGTCGGCGCATTGTCGGCGGGTGGGCAAAAAATTGCGCGTAATCTGGCTGGATGCACACGCCGATTTTAATACCAGCGAAATCACGCCGTCGGGCAATACCCACGGCATGCCGGTCGCCTGCTTGTTTGGCATCGGCCCGGCGGCGCTGGTCAACATCGCAGGTTTCGCGCCGGCCTTGCAGCGCGATCAGATCCACCAGATTGGCATCCGCTCGGTTGATCCGGGTGAACGCCAGTTGGTGCACGAGCAAGAGGTGTCGATTTTCGATATGCGCTATGTAGACGAACATGGCATGCGCAAAGTCATGCACGAGGCACTGGCCGGCCTGGATGCGCATACCCATCTACACGTCAGTTTTGATGTGGATTTCCTTGATCCGGAAATTGCGCCCGGCGTCGGCACCACGGTGCCCGGCGGCCCGAATTTCCGTGAAGCGCAGTTGGTGATGGAAATGATCGCCGACACCGGCCTGTTGGCATCGCTAGACGTGGTGGAGCTCAACCCGGCCTTTGACGATCACAACCGCACTGCATTGTTGGCCGTGGATTTGATCGAAAGCCTGTTTGGCAAATCGACGCTGATGCGCTCGCGGACGTAGTGACGTCGCCGGGGCGCGCTCTATTGCTACCCAACTGCTCGATTTCGGCTCATGCTGAGTTTCGTCGCAAATTAGTTTGAGGCCCGCATGCTCGCCGCCTATATCGACCGCTACGGCGGTCCGTCTGTGTTGAACATGGGCGAACTTCCGGAGCCCAGCGCTGGCCCTGGTGATTTGTTGGTCGATGTTGCCGCCGCCAGCGTCAATCCCGTCGATTTCAAGTTGCGCGATGGCAAGCTCAAGTCCTTGCTGCGTTTTGGTTTTCCGTTAATTCTCGGCAATGATTTATCGGGCACGGTGCGCGCGGTCGGCAGTGCGGTGCGGCGCTTCAAAGTGGGCGATAAGATTGTCGCGCGCTTAGGTAAATCGCGCATCGGCGCCTTTGCACAAGTCGCGCTGGTGGCCGAAGTGGACGCCGCGTTGGCACCGACGTCGATCGATTTGATCGACGCCGCGGCGCTGCCGCTGGCCGGTTTAACCGCGTGGCAGGCGCTGTTCGAGTTGGGGCAATTGCGCGCCGGCATGAGCTTATTGGTGCACGCCGGGGCCGGTGGCGTTGGGCATTTTGCGCTGCAACTGGGCCGTTGGAAGGGCGCGCGGGTGATCACCACGGCGAGTACGAAGAATTTTGAGCGCTGCTTGGCGCTCGGCGCCGATCAGGTGATTGATTATCGCCATACGCGCTTCCAAGACGTGCTGCGCGACATTGACGTCGCACTTGATACGCAGGGCGGCGAAACCTTATTGCACAGCATCGCGGTGAGCAAAGTAGGTGGGCAGGTGATTTCGATCAGCGCCATGCCAACGCCCGAGGTCGCGCGTGAATGGGGCGCAAAGGCGCCGCTGACTTGGATTTTGGCTCTGCTGACTCGCAAAGAAAGAAACGCAGCGCGCGCGCGTGGCGTGCATTACCGTTATTTGTTCATGCGGCCGGATGGCGCACAACTGGGTGAATTGGTCGGCTTGGTGAATAGCGGCGTGCTCAAACCGACCATTGAGCGTCGTTATCCCTTGCGCGAAGCCGCCGCCGCGCTCGCCCACGTGGAAGCCGGCCACGCAGTGGGCAAAGTGCTGATCGTTCCTTAACCGCTTGATTTTGCCAGCGGCAAGCCGTCAGGCCTACGCACCAAGTCGACGCAGCAACACGGCAAATCGCCAGTTCAGCAAGATGGCTGCCATCGTCAAGCCGCCGATGAAGCCAATCCACAGGCCGGGGGCGCCCCAGTTGGCGCCAAAACCCAAGGTCCAGGCGAGTGGAAAGCCGATGCCCCAATAGGCGAGCGCGGTGATGTACATCGGAAATTGGGTGTCTTTGAGGCCGCGCAAAGCGCCGGCAGCCACCACTTGAATGCCGTCGGACACTTGAAAAATGCCGGCCAGGGCCATCAACTGTGCGGCCAATGGCACCAATTGCGCGGCGTTCGGTGCGTATAGCCGGGTGATCTGCGCGGCAAAAATCAACATGATGCTGGCCGAAAAGAGTTGCGTGAGCAGCGCCAAGCCCAAGCCGGAAACACCCGCACGACGCACGCCGAGCAAATCACCGGCGCCGCGTGCATGGCCTACACGCACGGTCACGGCCTGCGCCAGCCCTAGCGGAATCATGAAAGCGACTGACGCGACGTTGACGGCAATCTGATGCGCGGCCGCCCAATCGCCGCCGATCCGACCCATTAACAGCGCCACGACGATGAACAATCCGCCCTCCATCTGCCAAGTAAAAGCCATCGGCAGCCCGAGTGCCAACAAGGCGCGGAGCGGCTCGCGCTGCGGTCGATTGAGCTGCAGAATCGGACCAAAACGCCGAAACCAGTGCGCGCGATGCAAGTACCATGCGAGTCCGATCACTTCTAAGCTCAGGCAGATTGCCGTCGCCAGGCCCAAACCGAAGGTGCCGAGCGCCGGAATGGGTCCGGCCCCAAAGGCCAATAGCGTGGCCAATGGCACCAGGGCCAGCAGCCCCAAAATGGACGCCACCATGCCCGGTTTGGTGCGTCCCAGACCATCGGCATAACCACGCAACATGAAAAACGCGGCCAAAGCTGGCCCACCAAAGCCCACCCCGAGCAGAAATTCGCTGGCGTGCGGATACAGCTGCGCGTCCACGCCTATCGCCCGCAGCAGCACGCTGGCGTTGAAACAGATCAACATGACCACCAGCCCCAAGCCAATGACCAGCCACCAGGCTTGGCGCGCGCGCGGCGCAATCTCGTCAAAACGCTGGGCGCCGAATAGTTGCGCCACCGTGGGCGTCACCGCGCCGAGCACGCCGACGGTCAATAACAGCGAAAAAGTGTAAATCGCGGTGCCCACCGCCACGCCGCCGAGCGCCGCCGAGCTGATCCGACCGGCGATAACGCTGTCAGCCACGCCCATGCCCATCGCGGAAAGCTGGCCCACCACCAAGGGCGCCGCCAATCGCAGCGTCGCCATCAGGTGCTCGGGATAGCTAACGGCAGTGTCACGAGTCATGGGCTGGCTTTGCGCGAAGGGCGGCGTATCTTACGGGGCTTGCAAGGACTTTCGGGACAGACGAATGGCTACAGCGTTGGTGACGGGTGCGACCGGTTTCCTCGGCGGTCATCTGGTGCAGCTTTTATTGGATCGCGATTACCAGGTACGCGTTTTGTATCGATCGGAAACCTCGTTGGCGCCGCTGACCGGCCTGGACGTGCAGACCTTTCGTGGCGATGTCACGGATGTCGCCTCGTTGGACGGCGCGCTCACGGGCAAGGTCGACGTGTTATTCCACGTCGCCGCCAGCACCGCCTCGTGGCGACCGAAGTTCGCCGAACAGATGCGCATCAACGTCGATGGCACGCGCAACGTGGTGCAAGCCGCACTGCGCGCTGGGGTTGGGCGCCTGGTGCACACCTCCAGCGTAGCGGTCTATGGTCTGACCAATGAGGTCATCAATGAACGCTCGCCGCATTTGGGGCGGGATTCTTGGATCAATTACTCGCGCAGCAAAGCACTTGGCGAAGAGGAAGTACAAATCGGCATTCGCGCGGGTTTGGACGCGGTGATCTGCAACCCCACGCACATCTTTGGGCCGGGCGATACGCATAACTGGGCGCGCTTGATCATGTTGATTGATAAGCAAAAACTTCCCGGCGTGCCACCCGGCAGCGGCGCTTTTGTGGACGTGCGGGAGGCCGCGCACGCGCTGATTGCCGCAGCCGAACGCGGCGCCAGCGGTGAGAGTTATTTGCTCGGTGGCGAAGAAACCAGCTTTCTCGATCTGGTGCAGCGTATCGGCCGGCAATTGGGCAAACCCACGCCGAATAAATCGATGCCCGCGTTTGCCATGCGGCTGTACGCCCAAGTGTTAGATGGAATAAGCCGCATCACCCAACGCGAGCCAGACCTCACGCCGGAATCAGTGGCTTTTGTTTGCCATCATATGCACTGCGACATCAGTAAAGCGCGGCGCGTGCTGAATTTGCAAGTCATCCAACTGGATCATTTGCTGGCAGACACCGTTAAGTGGCTGCGTCAGCAACGTTTGGTGTCCTAGCCCACATGCACCCAGACAGCAGCGCCCCGCAGTTGGATACCTTGCGCGCAGCGCGCACCCGCCGTGAGCGCAAGGCGCTGGCGTGGCAAGGGCGCCAGTGCGAAAACTGCAGCGTGGCGCTGCAAGGGCCGTTTTGCCATCAATGCGGACAACCGGAGCGCACCCCGATTCGCAATTTGCTGGCGCTGTCGAGTGACGCGGTTGACTATTTGTTTGATGTCGATGCGCGCGTTTATCGCACTCTGCGCAGTTTGTTCTTTTTCCCTGGGCGCTTGACTGAGCTGTACTTGCGCGGCGAACGCATGAGTTTCGTGCGGCCTTTGCGCGTCTATCTGATCATCAGCGCGTTGTTGTTTGTGGTTGTAAACGCGACCAGCGATATCGACGGCGTCGCGCAATTTAACGATGAGCCATTCAAGGTCGAAAACGACAGCAAAGCCACAACCAGCGACGCCAAAACGCTCGACACCTCAGCCACCGATAAACCTGCGGACGCTGGCGGGCCCGCAGCGCCAGAAAAACCCGAAGCGCCCGACATAACGGAGCAAACGGATAAGCCGCAGACCTCGGATAAGCCCAAAAAAGAGCCAATCTCGCTGACCATTTTTGGCGACACGCCCTGGCATCGGACCGACAATCCGTTTATTTTGAGTGGGCTGCCGACCAGCGTTAACGACTGGATGAACGATTACATCGGCATCATTGAAACAAAGCTGCAACTGGTGCGCGACGATCCTAAACGTCTAGGTCATGCTTTTTTGCAGGTATTGCCGCAGAGTTTGTTTGTACTGCTGCCGATCTTTGCATTGCTGCTGAAAATCGTGCTGATTTTTAAGCGGCGCATGTATATGGAACACTTGATGGTGGCGGTCCACAGTCACACCTTCATTTACATCGGTATTCTGCTGTCGATCGGCTTGTCCAAACTGGCTGAGCATTGGCCAACGGGCTGGGCTAACCCGTGGTGGCTGCTGATGGGTTTGGCGATCGCCTGGATTCCGCTCAATCTGTTTTTGACCCAAAAGCGCGTCTATCGGCAAACGTGGTGGGGCGCATCCATTGGCTTTATGGTCATCAGCACCTTGTATCTTTGTCTGATCAGTCTCACCACCATGGGTGCTTTGGTGATGAGTTTGGTCTCTCTTTAATCTGGAAAAAAGCATGATCGTTTACGAAGTCAGCACCAAAGTTCATGAAGCGGTGGCCGATGAATACCGCGCTTGGTTGGGCGACCACGTGCGCGAACTGCTGACCTTGCCGGGTTTTGTCAGCGCAGAAGTGCTCGTGGTAGAACCGCAACAGCCAACGCCAGAGCACCAGGAACTGGTGGTCCACTATCGTCTGGAAAGCCACCACGCGCTGCTACGCTACCTCGCTGAACACGCGCCACGCATGCGCGCCAAGGCCGGCGAACGCTTTGCTGGCCTAGCGCAGATTGAGCGACGGGTGCTTGCGCCTTTGGTTGAGATGCTGCCGGTTTGACCGCATGACTAGATCGCCATGACGTGGCGTGTCCGGGTTGCGGTACCGGTTCCCATCAACAAGCTGTTCGATTACGCCAGCGAAAACGAAGCGCCCGCGGGCGTGCGCGTAGTGATCGAATTTGGCAAGCGCAAGCTGGTCGGCGTGGTGGTGGACAGCGCGCCGGGCGCCATTGAGGGTTTGAAGCCCATCTTGCAGGTGCTCGACAGCCAGGCGCTCTTGGATCCCGCGCTGTGGGCTTTGCTTCCGCGAGTGGCGCGTTATTACCTAGCGCCGCTCGGCGAGACGCTCGCCACGGCGTTCCCCGCCGGCTTGCGGCGCATCGATCCCATGGTATTGCCAGAACGGCGTTTGTACGCACTGACCGCCGCTGGGCGTCTGGCAACGGCACCGCGCGGCGTCGCCAAACAACGGCTCTGGCAACGATTACACGATGCGCCAGCCATTGAGAGTCAATTGGCGCAGTTGCATGCGCGCTGGCGGCCGATTTTGACCGAGTGGGGCGCCGCCGGCTGGACCGAATCCTGGGCGCTGTCGCCGTATGCGCCGCCGCCGATTTTGGCGCCGGCACCGCCGTTGAGTGTCGCGCAGGCGCAGGTACTGGCGCAGGTGCGCGAGCACGGTGCACAGTTTGGCGTTTTCGTCTTGGACGGCGTGACCGGTAGCGGTAAAACCGAAGTCTATCTGCGCTTGATCGCTGATGTGCTGGCGCGCGATCAGCAAGCCTTGTTGCTGGTGCCGGAAATTGGCCTGACGCCGCAGTTGCTGGCCCGCGTGCGCGAGCGCTTGCCCGGCCGCGTGGCCGCGCTGCATTCGGAACTGTCCGAGGGTGAGCGGGTCGAGGCCTTTGCGGCGGCCGCCCGTGGTGAGGTCGATGTGCTCATCGGCACGCGTTCGGCGGTCTGGACACCGCTGCCGCGCCTCGCCTTGGTCATCGTCGACGAGGAACACGATGCTTCCTACAAACAACAAGATGGCATCCGCTACAGCGCGCGTGACATCGCCGTGCTGCGCGCGCAGCGGGTGGCGGCGCCGGTGCTGCTGGGCAGCGCCACGCCAAGCTTAGAGAGTTTGCGTAAAGTGCAATTGGGCCATTACCAGCGCCTCTCGATGCCGACCCGGATTGGCACCGCCAAACAACCGCGCTGGCGGGTGGTCGATCTGCGCGCCTTGCGACTAACGGACGGCCTAGCACCGACGACGCTGACCGTGATTGCTGAGCACTTGAACGCCGGCGGCCAAGTGCTGGTCTTCAAAAATCGCCGCGGTTATGCGCCGGCCCTGCTCTGCCACGATTGCGGCTGGTATGCGCAATGCCCGAATTGCGATAGCGCGCTGACCTTCCACCGCGGCGCGGCGTGGCTGCGCTGCCATCACTGCGACTTTCAGCAGCGTCCGCCGCTGGTTTGCCCGAATTGCAGCAGCCTAGCTTTGGTGCCTCAAGGCGCCGGTACCGAGCGGCTTGAGGCAAGCCTTGCCGCCGCGTTCCCACAAACCCCGATTGTGCGGCTGGATCGGGATACCACCAGTCGCAAATCCAGCTTTGCGACGGCCATTGACGAGTTGTTACGCGGCATTCCGACGCTGATCGTGGGCACGCAGATGCTCGCCAAGGGCCATCATTTGCCGGCGGTGACATTGGCGGTGATCGTCGGTGTGGATGAGGGGCTGATGAGCGCCGATTTTCGGGCCAGCGAACGCTTGGCGCAGTTGATCGTGCAAGTCGCCGGTCGCGCCGGTCGAGCGGAACGCGCTGGCGAAGTGCTGTTGCAAACCCATGTGCCCGAACACCCGTTGTTAAGCACTTTGCTGCGCAAAGGCTACGGCGAATACGCGCGTTTGGCGCTGTTGGAGCGGGCAGATACCGGTTTGCCGCCGGTCGGCCATGCCGCTTTACTACGCGCTGAACATATCGATGGCGGTAAAGCCGATCTCTTTTTGAGCGCCGTGTTGGCGGACTGCCGCAAAGAACTACGCGACGCGGTCGACGTGTCCGGCCCATTGCCAGCGCCGCAGCCGCGTCGTCAGGCGCGCTGGCGCTTCCAATTGGTGGTGATGGCCAACGAACGCCGACCGCTACATGCCTTCCTAGCCGCCGCCGTAGACGCCGCCTACCGCCACGCACGCGATCGCAATTTGCGCTGGAGCGTGGATGTCGATCCTTTGGATTTTGGGTAGCTGCGGGAGCGGCGTTCGATCACAGATCGAACCCAGCAAAGGCCCCGCCGGCATGCCGGCCAAGCATGCGTGTGCTCACCCCGCTATGATTGGCGGTCTCCTCCGGCCAGCAAGGATAGTCATGAGCCAAAACCTTCCCGATTTCATCTGGTTCAATGGCAAATTGGTGCCGTGGGCCGAAGCGAACGTGCATGTGATGTCGCACGCGCTGCACTATGGGTCTTCGGTTTTTGAGGGCATTCGGGCCTATCAAACGCCCAAGGGTCCGGCGATTTTTCGCTACACCGACCATATGAAGCGGCTCTATGCGTCGGCCAGCATGTATGACCTGGAGATCGAATACGATTTGGCTACCCTGTTGGCGGCCGGTCGTGAAGTCATCACGGCAAACGGTTTAACCAACGCTTATTTGCGTCCGCTGGCGTGGCGCGGTTCCGGCGGTTTTGGTCTGGGCGCGGATAATCCGACCGGTTGCATGATCGCCGCGTGGGTGTGGGGCCCCTATTTGGGTGCACAAGCGATTGTCGATGGCATTGACGCTTGTATTTCCACTTGGCGCCGCGTTGCGCCGGCAACCCTGCCCGCGACAGCCAAGGCGGGCGGCAATTATTTGTCCAGCATCTTGGTCTCGCGCGAAGCCAAACGGCTGGGATTCCACGAGGGCATCGCGCTGACGCACGATGGTTATCTGGCGGAAGGCGCGGGCGAGAACATTTTTTTGGTGTTTGGCAAGACCATCTACACCCCACCCATCGCGGCATCGATCCTGCATGGCATCACCCGCGGTACGGCGATCACCTTGGCACAAGAACTTGGTTATGAAGTCAAACAAGAAAACTTGCCGCGCGAGATGATTTATCTAGCCGATGAGGTGTTCATGACCGGCACCGCTGCCGAAATCACGCCGATCCGCAGCGTTGACCGCAAAGTGATTGGCGCCGGTGTACCCGGGCCGACCACCCGTGAGGTTCAACAACGCTTCTTTGGCTTATTCGATGGCAGCGTCGAAGACCCGCACGGCTGGCTGGAATACGTCGCCTAGCGGCGCTTGCGTGACCACACTTTGCGACCATCGAGCCAAGTCGAGTTGACCTCGATGGTTAATAAGCCGCGGCCACGCAAGCGCTGCGGGTCGATCGACAATTCCACAAAATCGGCGCGTTTGCCCACTTCCAGGGTGCCGATGGTGGCTTCCGCAAAGCCGGCGTAAGCGGCGCCTCGGGTAAAACCGTCCAGCGTTTCATTCAAGGTGAGTCGCTGATCGGGCAACCAACCCCCTTTCGGCGCGCCTTTGGCGTCTTGTCGAGTCACTGCGGCATAAATGCCCAAAACCGGCTGCACGCGTTCCACTGGAAAATCCGAGCCCAGCGCAATGCGTACGCCCTGATCCATAAAACGGCGCCACGCATACGCGCCACGCAGGCGCTGCGCGCCAATACGCGCCTGCGCCCACGGCATATCGCTGGTCGCGTGAGTCGGTTGCATCGATGCGATGACACCGAGTTGGGCAAAACGGGCGATGTCTGCGGGCGCGACCACCTGCGCATGTTCGATACGTGGCCGCAGGCGCGCGCGCTGCTCGGCGCTCAGCGCGGCAAAGGCATCCAGCACGGCGCGATTGGCACGATCGCCAATCGCATGCACCGCTGGCTGTATGCCGCAAGCCGCAGCGCGGGCGATGATTTTATTCAGTTGCGCCGGCGTTTGGATCAACAATCCGCGATTGCCCGCGTCATCGTCGTAGTCGGCCAAGAGCGCCGCGCCGCGACTGCCGAGGGCCCCGTCGGCATACAGTTTGACCGCGCGCACGCTCAAACGACCACCCGGATGTTGGTACGGGCCGTCGCGGCAGAGCTGCGCCAGCGCCGCCGCATCGCCATCGGCCATTGCGTAAATGCGCAGCGGCAAGGCGTCGTCATCGGCTAAATCGCGATACAGCGCTAGATTTTCGCTCGACACGCCGGCATCGTGCACGCCCGTCAAGCCCGCGGCGACCGCGCTATCCAGCGCCAGCCGTAGCGCGCGGCGACGCACGGCGCGGTCCGCCTTAGGAACGCGCGTTTCTACCAAACCCATCGCTGCGTCGATCAGCACACCGCTGGGTTTGCCATCGGCGCCGCGCAAAATTCGACCGCCCTCGGGGTCTTTGCTGTGCTCATCGATTCCGGCCGCGCGCAGCGCCGCTGAATTGGCCCAGCCGGCGTGACCATCGACGCGCTCCAGCCACACCGGGCGATCGGCAATCACCCGATCCAAATCCGCGGCGGTCGGAAACGCCTGCTCTGGCCAGTCGTTCTGATCCCAGCCACGACCGAGCAGCCAATCGCCGGGTGCCAGATCTTTGGCTTTGGTCAACAAACGCTCGTAGATCTGCGCACGATCACGGGTGTCGACCAAATCAGCCTGCAACAGGGAAAACCCTAAACCCAGCAGATGTCCGTGCGCATCAATCAATCCGGGGATAACCGTGCCGGCCAGCACGATCTCCTGCACGCCGCGCTTGCGACTCTCCAGCAGCTTGCGTAAATCGGCACTTCTACCCTGCGCGAGCACCCGGCCTTCGGCGTCAAAAGCGAGTGCACTCACCGGCTCAGCACTCAACGCGGTGGGATAAATACGCCCAATCAGCAGCGTATCCGGCTTGGCTTGTGCAAATGACAGTGTGCTGACCAACAAGCTGGCGCAAAGCAAGCCGCGCACCAAGTGCATGAACATCTGACCAGCCGTTAGCGATCGCATGAGCATGAGAAACCCTGACCCGTGTTCAGCCTGCGCAAGGTTATACAGCGCGGGTGGGCAAGACGCCTGCCAGCGAAACTCCTCAAACCGACAGCGACCGGCCGCCTAGAATGGACATGATGCAAAGCAACATAACGGCCAGCCTATGACCGATCACACATTCATTTTGCGCCGCGCACTGCCCAGTGACGGGCAAACCATTGCTGACTTCAATCTGAGCATGGCTTGGGAGACTGAGCACAAACGTCTGGATCTGGAACGGGTGCAGGCGGGCGTTGCTGCGGTTCTGAGCGCGGAGCGACACGGCTTTTACCTGCTGGCACAGCGCGACGACATGGTGCTGGGTGGCTTGATGGTCACCTATGAATGGAGTGATTGGCGCAACGCAGATTTCTGGTGGATTCAGAGCGTCTATGTGCGGCCAGAGGCGCGTCGGCAAGGTATTTACGCCGCGCTGTACGCTGAGATTGAGCAACAGGCGCGCGCGGCGGGCGCCTGCGGCGTGCGCCTGTATGTGGAAAACGACAACGCACAGGCAATTGCCACCTATACGCGTCTGGGCATGATTGATGCGCACTACCGAGTCATGGAGCACCTCATTAAATGACCGGATTGATCGGCAAGCGCAAGCAAGCACCCTGCAGAGCGGCATTGGCTTTGCTGCTGAGCTGCGCCTTGAGCCCTGCCGCGGCCAAGGAAACGCTGCTCGTGCTGAGCGTAGACGCTGAGTATCTGGAGTCCGGCATGCCGCTGTATGGGCAGATCGGCGCGCAGCTGGCGCTGATCAAGGGTGAGCGTGACGCCGTTGCTCTGGCCATTGAACTACGCCGCAGCGAAGTTCTCACAGCGCTACCGGAAGCGATCGCGAAGGTCGCGCAGGCAGCGAACGCCGATCTGGTGCTGGACCGATCGGTGGCGGAGCGCGCCGGTGAACCTGCCGCCCGCGATATTACCCCTGAGGTGGAACGCATCCTGGTAGCGCAGTTTGGCCAGCGCGCACTCGAGATTGAGCAATGAAGCCCCTCGTTCTGGCCACTTGGTTGGCTGTTAGCGCGGGCGCCGCGGTCGCCAGCCCGCCCATCCTGGTGGTGGATTTGAGCGAGGCCTACAGCCGCTCGACGGCTTTGGCCGGCTTGCTTGCCGATGTCGATCGCCAGTTGCAGGCCTTGAGCGCGCGGCATCGGCCCGGGCTTGATCGCCTGCGCAGCGAGCTTGGCAAGTTGAAACAGCAGGGCGCTGGGACGCGCGACCCACAATTGGCGATCGCCAAACAAATCAGCGATATCGAGACCGCCGCTGAATTGGAACAAGATCAGCTTTCGATTGCCAATCAGAATGCCATTGCGATCGTCAATGCGGCGATCGCCGCAGTGAAGTCAACGTTGAAAGAAGAGACACAAGCGCGGATCGTGCTGGATGTTCAAGAAACGCAGTATCTGCGTCCGACCTGCGCGTGCATCGCCACCGAGCGCTTATATGAACTGCTCAACGCCACTTTGCCGCGCGTGGAATTGCGGCTAGACGCAGCGCCGCAGTGAGTTATCGCCGGCCATTTTGACCGGCCTAGCAGCCTGTCGGACTTTCCTCGCGAGTGCGCTGAAAGTCCGACAGGCTGCTAAAAAAAGAAACCCGCAGCGCGCCTTGCGGTTCGCTACGGGTTTACCCCCTCCCCGACAAGCCGGTCGCCAAGCCGGGATATGGGGATACTGCGTCGAGCGTGCAACCTACATCAAGCTGCGCTGCAGCAATTTCAGGATCAACCATGCAAGCAAGAATTTGGGATGACGCACAGGCCTTCGCAAAGCAGGTGCGGCAGGTTCCCGCACGCGCGCCGGGTGTGCCGCGCGGCGTATTTTTGATCAGTCCGGCGCAATTTCAGCTTGCCGAGCAGTCGGCTCGCGACAATGTGTATATGCAAATGGCGCAGCCAGTCGATGCGGCGCTGGCACTGGCGCAACATCAGGCGCTGGCGCAAGTCCTGGGCAAGGCGGGCATTGTGGTGCACAGCTTTCCCGGCGACCCAGAAACGCCGGACGCGGTGTTTCCCAACAATGTATTTGCCACGGCAGCGGGCCGCTTGATCATCGGCGCGATGCGTCATCCGGTACGACAACGCGAAACCATGCGCGCCGACATCAGAGCTTGGTTCCGGACGCTGCTGGGATATCGAGAAATCGACTTGATGCAGCGCGATTGCATTGCCGAACTCACCGGCAGTTTGGTCATTGATCGCGCGCGTAACATCGGCTATTGCGGTCTGTCCGAACGGTGCAACCGCGCTGGCGCTATCGCGATGGCGGAGGCTTTTGGCCTGCATCACCTGTTGATTTTTGATTTGGCCGCGGGTGAATACCACACCAATGTCGTGATGTCCGCACTGGGCCGCGGCGTATTGCTGTGCCGCGAAGGATTCGCCGATCAGGCGGTGGCCGATGCGATCGCCAGCGGCTACGCAGCAGCGATCTTCATCGATGCCAACGAGAAATCCCAATTCGTCGGCAATTGCATCGCGCTCGGCGAACGCGGACTGTGGATGTCGTCCTGCGCTGCTAGCGCGCTGCGGCCGGCCACACGCGCCTCTATTCAAGCCTTAGGGCTAGACATCCACAGCCTTGCACTAGACGAATTAGAAAAAGCCGGCGGCAGCCTGCGCTGCATGATTGGCGAGATTTATTGAGCGCCGCACATCTTGACCCGCATGTCTCATAAACCAATGCGCTCTTTCATCGTGCTGCCATCCACACCCAGGCTTTTACCGACCCGCGTCAGCCAGGATTTTTCTGGGATGCGCATGCGGCCATCGGATCGGGCTAAGGTCAACAGCGCATCTAATAACTGCTCGGAATGGGTGGAGCTGGCCCGATAGACGGTTAGAAAACGGGCGATTTCGCCTTCCACATCCAGGCCACCGGCGCGCCCGCGCTCGAAGCTGTGCACTGCGAGTTTGCGGCCGATTTTTGGCAAGCCCATGCGATCAATCAGTTCTTCACCGTGAGCGGCCTCTTCGGCGGTCACCACGCCATCTGCGCGCGCCAGCGAACCCAGCAGCGAGAACAGCACGCTGATGAACACTTCTTCTCGCGGGTCTAATGCCTCGGTTCGGAAAAGACCACCCAGCGTCTGACTGATCCAGCCCATTGGGCCTGAAGGACGAACCTCGGACATAAATAATCCTCAAGTTGGCGATTGCGATCCCGGACGATGCTAACAGCGCGGCAGCGCGAAGCAAGGATTTTGCTTTACACGGGCGAAGGTTGTCGGAAGGGACATAGTCGCTGAATATGGACGGCAGGGTGTTCGAAAATGAACAGTGAGATGCTGCAAGTTAGCGCGGCTCCGTGTGCGCTTAGCCCTGATGTTTCATGAATTCGCGCGATGATCGCGCAGGACATTGAACGTCCAGTGGTTTTTTCGAAGGAGCGGCGTAGTGGTTGATACACCCGACTGAGGAAAAAACGCTGGACGCTCAAGGGACAAGCGAGGGCGCGTGCAATTTATGAAATATCACGGTTAGCTTGCACCATGCGAAAAGGCTGTTCGCGCCGGCGGCCGCGGCTCCTTACTCAAGTGCCAGCAGAGCGTCCCTATGGATTTGCGCCTAGCCCAATCATCTGATTGCGAGTCAAGGTGATGTGTCGGACTTTCAGCGTGAGATGCGCAACCCGAAGGGCCGGAAGCGCTTTTGGCGCACTGCGGCGCAGAAAGACCAATAAAACGCAATAAAACGACCGGAATATTCGTCACCGCTCAGCGCCAAAAGCGCGTCCGGCGCGCTCGCGATGAAAGTCCGGCGGGCTGCCAGGGTTCTCGGTCGGCGCTGTGCGCTGACGCTGTTCCTGCATGGTGGAGGAGAATCGTTCGATCACAGATCGAACCCACCGAAGCCCACATCAGTTTGGCTCGCACCCCAATCATCTGCCCAAACCCACACTGGCACGTAAACTGTATGTTTCCTGGCAAACCCTTGGAATGAACGGACCGATGGCCGAAACTTTGCCGATCCTGATTGCTGACGATCAACGTGATGTGCTGGAGGCGCTGCGCTTTTTGTTCAAAGCTGAGGGGCTGACCTCGGTGCAGGCGATGCACCCGGACGCGGTCATCGACGTATTAAAGAAACAACCCGTTGCCGTGGTGTTGATGGATCTGAATTACACCCGCGACACCACGTCCGGGCAGGAAGGCTTGGATCTTTTGGAGCGTATCCGGGCGCTGGACGCTGAGTTGCCGGTGGTGGTGATGACGGCCTGGGGCACTATCGACATTGCGGTTGAAGCGATGCGACGCGGCGCCAACGATTTTGTCGAGAAACCCTGGGATAACGCACGTCTGCTGTCGATTTTGCGCAATCAGGCGGCGCTCAACGCCACCCGCAAACGGGCTCAAAAGCTGGAACGCGAGGTCGAGATTCTGCGTGGCGCCGGTGGCGATTTCATCGCCGAATCCGCCGCGATGCGTCCGGTCTTAGAGATGATCCAACGGGTTGGGCCAACCGACGCTAACATTCTGATTTTGGGGGAAAATGGCACTGGCAAGGGCTTGATTGCCGATTTGATCCACCAAAATTCACGGCGCGCCGGCAAATCGCTGATCAAGGTCAACATGGGCGGTATTGCCGAGCCGGTATTTGAGAGCGAAATGTTTGGCCACGTGCGTGGCGCCTTCACCGATGCCAAACAAGATCGCATCGGGCGTTTTGAACTGGCCGACGGTGGCACCTTGTTTTTGGATGAAATAGGCAATATTCCGCTCTCTCAACAACCTAAGTTGTTGCGCGTGCTGGAGGATGGCGAATACGAGCGCTTGGGTTCTTCGCGCACCTCAAAAGCCCAGGTGCGACTGCTGTCGGCGACCAATGCCGATCTAGCCGATGACGTGGCGAAAGGTCGTTTTCGCAAGGATTTGTTGTTCCGCTTGAATACCGTGGAGCTGCGTTTGCCGGCCTTGCGCGAACGCCGTGAGGATATTTTGCCGCTGACGCGGCGCCTGTTATTGCGCTTTGGACTACGTTATCAACGCGAGGGCGTGCGTCTGTCGGCCAACGCCGAACGGGCGCTGCTCGGGTACACCTGGCCGGGCAATGTGCGCGAGCTATCGCATGTGATCGAACGCGCCGTGCTGATGTCGCGTGCTGATGAGATCGCCGATCTGGATTTCAGCTTTGCAGCGGCGCGGCAAAGCGAAAGCGAACTCGACCATCTGACCTTGGACGCCGCCGAAGAAATGCTAGTGCGCCGCGCGATGATTCGCTCAGAAGGCAATGTGCAGCGCGCATCGGACTATCTGGGCTTGAGCCGCGCCGCGCTGTATAGACGCATGGAAAAATATGGCATCCGCAGCCCCGGCGAAGCCGGATGCGAATAAGCGCGCCGCATTGCCATGAGCGTTGACGCGCAAACGCGGCGCCCAGATGGCAACCCGAGCCAGCCGCGGGGTCTCGGTTTTGAGGTCAAGTTTGCGCTGCTCTCGGTGCTGTTGACGCTGCCCGCGCTGAGCTTGGCAATTTGGCTGCTCAGCGAACAAGCCTGGCCGCTTGGCGTGCGCACCGCGGCGATCGCCGCTGTGCTGCTGGTCAGCGCGTATTTGTGGCGGCAGCTGCGCCATGCGGTTGTCCGTCCGCTGCTAACGCTGGTCAACTTGATTGACTCGCTGCGCGCTGGCGACTACAGCCTGCGCAGCACCTCGGCACGCCGTGGCGACGCGCTAGGCGAGGTGTTGTGGGAAGTCAACGCCTTGTCCAACACGCTGCGCGAAGATCGTTTGCGCGTGCAAGAAACCGGCGCCTTGTTATCGAAAGTGCTGGGCAGCGTCGATATCGCCATTTTTGCGTTTGACGATCAACGCAAGCTGATGTTGATCAATCCCGCCGGCGAACGCCTGGTGGCGCTCAGCAGCGCTCAAGCACTGGGCAAAAGTGCCGCCGACCTGGGCCTAGAAGCCTGTTGTGACACCGATACGCCAGCCACGCTCAAGCGTACATTCCCCAGTGGCGGCGGCAGTTTTGAGATTCGCAAAGCCACATTTCGAGAAGGCGGCCGGCCGCACGAATTGTTGGCGATTAGCGATTTGTCGCGCGCCTTGCGTGAGGAAGAACGGCAGGCCTGGCAGCGCCTGATTCGCGTGCTTGCTCACGAGTTGAACAATTCATTGGCGCCGATCCGCTCAATGGCCGCGACGCTGACCACGGTGATTGCCCGCGAGCCGCTGCCCAGCGATTGGCGGGAAGATGTGCAATGCGCGCTGGGCGTGATCGGTGAGCGCGCCGAATCGCTGACCCGTTTTATGGCCTCTTACACCCGACTGGCACGCTTGCCACCGCCCAATAAGCGCCGTTTTGCGCTGGCCCCGCTGATCAAACGGGTGGCCCGCTTGGAGCAGCGCTGCAGCATCGTTTTGGGTGAATTGCCGGAGGTGGAAATCTTTGCCGACGCCGATCAATTGGAACAAGCGCTGATCAATTTGAGCAAAAACGCTGCCGAAGCCGCGCTGGAAACCGCCGGCGGCGTGCGCATGCGGCTCAGTTGCAACGCCGATAACGCGCTGATCGAGATCGAAGACGATGGGCCTGGCTTGGCGAAAACCGAGAATCTCTTTGTGCCATTTTTCACCACCAAACCCGGCGGCAGCGGCGTCGGCCTGGTGCTGGCCCTACAAATCGCCGAGAACCACGGTGGCAGTTTGACGCTAGCCAATCGCGCAACGGCGCGTGGCTGTTTGGTGCGGGTCAGTTTGCCGGTGTGACTAAGGGCGCGGAGTGGCTAAGCCAACAACTGTCCCAACAAGCCCGCCTGCCGCGGCGCTTGGATGCGCATCGATAAACGTACGGCGCGGATGATGGCGGCAAGATCAGCCAAGGCGATGTCGAAACGATCATTGACGATCAGGTAATCGAATTCGGTGGCGTGTTCAATTTCGCCGCGCGCGTTGGCGATGCGTCTTGCGATCACGTCTGAGCTGTCCTGGCCGCGCTTTTGCAATCGATCAAACAGCGCATTTCGGGATGGCGGCAACACAAAAATGCTGACGCACGCCGGAAAGCGCTCGCGAATCTGCCGCGCGCCTTGCCAATCGATCTCTAAAATGAGGTCGCGGCCTAGCTTGAATGCGGTTTCGACCTGATCGCGACCGGTGCCATAAAAATTGCCGTGGACTTGCGCGTGTTCGAGCAAACGGTCTTTGCCAATCAACTCATCAAAATGCTCAACCTGGGTGAAATGGTAATGCTCACCATCAATCTCACCGGGCCGCGGCGCGCGCGTGGTATGCGAAATCGACAGTTGCAGCCGCGTATCGTCACTGACCAGGGCGCGCACCAAACTGGTTTTGCCAGCCCCCGAAGGCGCTGCGATGACGAACAAATTACCGATCGCGGTCATTCCAGTGAAATCTCGTTAGGATGCGGGCAGTCTAACCCGTGGCTGCAAGACTGCGGCGCGGCAGAACTTAGCTGGCGGAGCGCTGGCAGTCGTAGACTGGCGCGCCCGACTGCAGTGGCGATCCGGCCCAGCGGCAGGGCGAACAAACTCCCACCACCGTGCGCAAGCAGATATGAACCTTGAAGGGCCACCATTGGAGCAATTGCTGCGCCGGCTCACCGAAACGCCCAACGCGTTTCTGGCGGAGCCGCGCATGGGTCCACACGGCAGCGTCAGCGTGCCGGCCCTGGTGGCTGATGTGCTGGCCGCGTTTGGTTTGCGCGCAGACAGCGCTGCGCTGGCGCGTTTCCAAGGCACAGACCGCGCCAAACAGCGCAATCCGCGCATGCTGACGCAGATTTTGTGTTGGTTGCTGATGGACCCCAGTTTGCGTGGCAAAATTCCGGCGCCGGAGCTGCTGCGCTTATTGTTCGACGAAGCCAATAGTTTGGCCGAGAAGATTCCGGCCAAGGAGTTTGTCGATAACGACGAACGTCGCGAAGAACTATCGCGTCTGGCCCTGCGCAGTGCCGGTTTGCGGCCCGCAGGAGAGAGCAAAAACGTCGCTGAAGATCGTTGGCTGAATGTCAGTTCTGGCGAACGCGTGCGTCTGGCCGCAGCCAGTCGCGCCGCCGAAGAACGCGCGCGGCTGATTCGTGAGGCGCTGGAACGCAAAGCCGCCGAAGAATCGGCGGATAAATATTCGCGGGAGTGATGATGCGCGACGAAATGGATTCCGAAGACGCGCATCGCTATCCCGGATTGAGCGCCGCCGGTGAACACCTGCTGCGCTATTTGCGTGAGCACCCGCACGCGCCGATCTATCGCAATGCCAGTGGCCATCGTTTGTTGCCCGACGAACTGCCGGCGCTATTGGCCTTTGCCGATCAGGTCCGCGACGCATCCATCGATCCGCGCGCGCAGCCGCTGGCACCCTGGCTGCGCAGCTTCATCGCCCATACGATGGCGCAAACGCCGCACTATCGGGCCTACGGCAGCCCGCCAGAACAGTTACAGGATTTGCCGAGCATCACCCGTGGCGATCTGGCCCGCGATGTGGCGGCATTTGTGCCGGACGATCTGCCGATTGATCGTTTGATCAATTTTCGCACCACCGGTTTGACCGGTCAGCCGCTGTTGATTGCCTCACACCCGACCGTGGCGGCGCGTTATCTGGCATTCCACCAACGCGCCTTACGGCGTTTTGGCGTGGAACTGCGCAGTAGCGCTGGCGATGTGGGCGTTTTGTTGGTCGGCTGGCAGCAGCGCTGTTTCACTTATGTATCGGTGACTCCACAACTGGGCGAATGCGGTTTGGCGAAAATCAATCTGCACGAGGCAGATTGGCGCGATCCATCCGACCGTGGCCAGTACATCGATGACTTGCGGCCCGAGGTGATCACCGGCGATCCTTTGTCGCTGGCCGCGTTGCTGGCGATTTCTTTTGCACACCAACCACGCGCCATCTTGAGCACGTCGATGACGCTGCTCGCCGGCCTGCGCACGCAGCTGGAGCTGCGTTTTGCGTGCCCCGTTTTGGATGTCTATTCACTGAATGAAGCCGGGCCGATCGCCGTTTACGACCCAGCGCTGGATGCGCATGTGCTGCTGCAGCAGCACATGATCATCGAAATCCTTAACGAACAAGGCCAGCCACTGGCGCCCGGCCAGCGCGGCGAAATCACCCTAACCGGTGGCTTCAATCATTGTTTCCCCTTGTTGCGCTATCGCACCGGCGATCAAGCTGCGTTAGAACTGCGCGCAGGAGAGTGGGTGCTGGCCGGTTTGGCGGGGCGCGCGCCGGTGCGTTTTCGCAGCGCCAGCGGCGCGCCGATCAACAATATCGATGTCACCCACGCGCTAAAGCCATTCGCGCTGCCACAATATGCCTTGCTACAGCGCGCCGATGGCAGTTTCAGTTTAGCTATTCACGGCATCCAAAATGCCGATTTGCGCGCGGTGGAAAGCGCGCTGCGCGCTCTGTTGGGTGAGGTGCAACTGAAAGTCAGCGCCCATCGGCAGCTATGCGACAAGCTGGTGCAGTACCGTAGTGAATTGGGCGAATGACAGGAATTTGAGGTTGCCAAGTTGAACACTGCAACAGACTCGCGGCCTCCCAACAACACCATTGGGCTACGCACGATCGCCGACTGCATACGCTGGGGCGCCGGGCGCTTGCGCAGTGCAGGGGTGCTGATTGGCCACAGCGAGGACAATCCGCTGGACGAAGCGCGCGCGCTGACCTTGCACGCGCTGCATTTGCCGCCCCAAGCGCCCGGCAGTTTCGCGCAGGCGCGTTTGTTGGACGCCGAAGTGATGCAAGTGCGCGCACTCATCGAAAAACGCATTCACGAGCGCATCCCCGCGGCCTATTTAATTGGCCACGCGCAGTTTGCTGGGCTGCGGCTGATTTCCGACCCGCGCGCGCTGGTGCCACGTTCGCCGATCGCCGAGTTGATCGAGACCGGTTTTCAGCCCTGGCTGGGGCAACGACCGGTGCAACGCGTATTGGATTTGTGCACTGGCGGCGGATCAATCGCCATCGCCATGGCGGTGCGGCGACCGGACTGGCAAGTGGATGCGCTCGATTTGTCGGCTGATGCGCTGGCGCTGGCCGCCGAAAACCGCGACTTGCATCGTCTGGCCGGCCGCCTGAACTTGCTGCAATCGGATTTATTCGCCGCATTGACCGATCAGGTTTACGATTTGATCGTGTCCAATCCGCCGTACATCACCGACCACGAATACGCGGCGATGCCGGTCGAATACGGCTATGAGCCCAAATTGGGACTGACTTCCGGCAGCGACGGCTTAGATGCGTGCCTGCGCATCCTGCGCGACGCGCTGCCGCACCTAGCGCAGCACGGATTATTGATCGTGGAAATCGGCGAAGCGCAGCGCGCGCTGCAGCGCCTGATGCCCGCGCTACCGCTCAATTGGATCGAATTCAAAGTTGGGCAAATGGGCGTATTTGCCATCGAAGCCAGCGATTTGCAGGCCCACCAGCCCATGATCCGCGCCGGTTGCGCGGCGCGTGGCGTGTAGCTTTTGACCTTGAGCGCAGCTTGCTGCGCTACAAAAGCTTCTGACCTGTGCCGATCAAGGCCCAACCGGCACCAGGACCATCGGCACCGGCCCAAAACGTGGCTGCGGTAAATAATGGTCGATCAACAAAAACGAAAACAACGCCGCCAGATAGAGGATCGAATAATGAAAGGTTTTTAACGCAAACAACTCGTCCGGCGGATTCATCAGGCGAATCGCGTAATACAAAAACCCCGCGCCCAAGACTAAGGCGCCGCCCAGATAGAAAAAGCTCGACATGCCGGTCAAATACGGCAGCAAAGTAACGATGACCAAAATCACCGTATAAGCCAAAATATGCCAGCGCGTCACGGTGACGCCATGGGTAATCGGCAGCATCGGTATAGCCACTTTTTCATAATCGGCGCGCCGAAAGATTGCCAAGGCCCAAAAATGCGGTGGCGTCCAGATAAAGATAATCAGAAACAATAACAATGCGTAAGGATCAAGCGTGCCGGTGACCGCTGTCCAACCGAGCACCGGTGGCGCGGCGCCAGCGGCACCGCCAATGACAATGTTTTGTGGCGTTGCGCGTTTTAAGTACAACGTGTAAATCACCGCATAACCGATCAGCGACGCAAAAGTCAAAACCGCAGTTAATACGTTGACCCAAACAGCCAAGATCAACATGCTCAAAGCCGCCAAGATCAGCGCAAAGGCGAGCGCCTGTTTTTCCGTTAAGCGCTGACGCGGCAAGGGCCTGTACATGGTGCGCGTCATTTGCGCATCAATGCGCGCATCAAGAATTTGATTAATCGCGGCCGCAGCAGACGCCGCCAACCAAATACCCAGCGTACCCAATATCAGCGCCCGCCAACCCGGCAAACCGGGCGTGGCCAAAAACATGCCAATCACCGCGGTAAACACGATTAACGCGACCACTTTGGGCTTGGTGAGTGCCCAGAAATCGCTCATTGTTTCGATGATGGCCTTCATGGCGAGCGCTTCGAGTGCAAGGCGCCCGGTGCGCACGGAGCGCAATGCCCGTGTTTGTACGTGAGCATTCCGGGCACCGCGCAACGCCGCAATCGGACCGCGCTGTCGATTTCCGGCTGTTTTACGGCAATCTCTAGAAACCGCGGCGAGCGCTTCGAGTGCAAGGCGCACGGAGCGCACGGAGCGCAGGAAGCGCAGGAAGCGCAACGTACGTGTTTGTAGATGAG
>Ga0105046_10001676_pt1 | contig 34336 bp, 20 predicted proteins | sample MAT03_FD_78385 | JGI IMG/M metagenome (GOLD analysis project Ga0105046, IMG submission 78385) | Freshwater microbial communities from Lake Fryxell liftoff mats and glacier meltwater in Antarctica - MAT-03 (megahit assembly) | ecosystem: Environmental > Aquatic > Freshwater > Ice > Liftoff... | reverse complement strand
GTGCATGGACAGATCGCCTCCAGTTCACCCGCGATCATGGTGGACGGCGTGATCGTCGTCGGCAACTCCTCCATCCACGGTTACTACCCGATTCGCATGCGCAACATCCCTGGCTTCGTTCGCGGGTTCGATGTGCGCACCGGGCGACAGCTCTGGAAGTTCAATCTCGTGCCGCAGCCGGGCGAATTCGGCGCCGAGACATGGCAGCGTGGTTCGAAGATCGGCACTGAGGGCGTGGGCAAGAACGACGCCTGGGCGACGTACTCCGCCGACCCGGAACTCGGCCTGGTCTACATCCCCGTCGGCATGCCGCTCATGGATGAATACGGCGGACATCGACCGGGCAATAACCTGTTCGGCAATTCGCTGGTTGCCATCGATGCCAGAACTGGACGGAGAAAGTGGCACTTCCAGATGGTGCATCACGACATCTGGGACTACGACACACCGATGGCGCCGAACCTGATCGATGTCACGGTGAACGGGCAGCGTCGCAAGGCCATCACGCAGAGCACCAAGCAGGGCTGGCTGTACACCTTTGATCGCGCGACCGGTGAACCGATCTGGCCGATCGTCGAAACGCCGGTGCTGCAGAGCGATGTCCCCGACGAGAAGACATCACCCACCCAGCCGATTCCCAGCAAACCAGCGCCGTACTCGCAACAGGGGCTGCTGGAGAGTGACCTGATCGACTACACCCCCGCGATCCGCGATTCGGCGCTCGTACTCGCCAGGAAATGTCGCATGGGTCCGTACTTCATCCCCGCCGTGACCGCCGATGGCTCCAGCAGTACAGGCACAAAGTGCACCTGGTATGCGCCCGGCGCGTCGGGTGGTGTGAACATCGATGGTGGCGCCGCATTTGATCCGGAAACCGGGATGTTGTACGTCGCGTCGCTGAGCGGATTGTCCACCATCGCGCTGCAGAAGGACCCGTGCAGCGAATTCCGATTCAGTTCGCCGCGCGACAACTGCGGACTCATTGGCGCACTGGCGCCGCCGCCCGGTTACACACCGCCTGCCGCTCGCGGTGGCGGATTCGAAGGGCGCGGCAACGCATCGCTGCTCGGCGGTGTGTCGATCCTCAAGCCGAAGGAACTCGGCGGCATCACCGCGTACGACATGAACAGCGGCGACAAGAAATGGTGGACGTCCAACGGTGGCATGGTGCCAGTACGCAGCAGCGATCCGCTATTCGCCGGCGTGACGCTGCCGCCGCGCGCCGCCAGCGGTCAGGCGCAGATCATGGTCACCAAGTCGCTGCTGATCTACGGCACCGGGCGTTCGGGCGGCGTACCGAACGCAAAGCCGCAGCTTTTTGCCGTGGACAAGGCCACCGGACGGCAGGTTGGTGCAGTGGAAATTCCGTCAAGAACGACGGCAGTTCCGATGACATTCCTTCACAAGGGACGCCAGTACATCGTGTTTGCGACCGGTGCCGGAACCGAGACGTCACTGGTTGCGCTCAAGCTGCCAGTGAAACCCTGAGTTCCGAAGTCCCTGAACGACGAGTGGGCGGAACCGCGATCACCGGGTTCCGCCCACTCGTCGTTTTACGGCATCCAGCCGACAACTCAAAGACTACGGTTTCCGCTCGTAGCGCTTGAGTGCGCGTGGTCCCACTTCCGCTCCGTAAATCACCCCGCGCGAGTCCACCGCGACACCCTCGGCGGCGCTCGTGTTGCGCGAATCGGTGACGGGATCGGGAATGAACGCCGTCACTTCGCCGGTGCGGGCGCTCCCGATGCGGATGCCCCGCTTCCATTCCGGTCGCGACGGCTCGATCGACCCCGATTCCGAATCGGCGGAGTAGATCACGTCGTTCCGATCGATGGCAATACCGCTGGCGCGTGAGAACTGGAACCAGGTGTCCAGCAGCTTGCCCGACTGCGAGAAAATCTGCAGACGGTTGTTGCCGCGATCGCCGACGAAGAGCCGCCCCTTCGAGTCCATCGCCAGCGCATGCGGTTGATCGAACTCACCCGGTCCGGTGCCATTCTTTCCCCACTGGGTGAGCAGCTTGCCTTTGGCGTTGAACTTGAGGATGCGGGCCTTGGCATCTGCGCCGGACGCATGGCCCTCGGCCACGAAGATGTCGCCGTTCGGTGCGACGAAGACCGCATTGGGCTGGAAGAAGAAGCCCGGTTCACGCGCGCCACCGTCGGTGCCGAGTCGCATGAGCACCTCACCGCGCGGCGAGAACTTGATCACCTGATGGCCGAAGATCGTCGCCGGCATCGCTGGCGGCGGCGCACCGGCCGGCGCATTGCGCGCGACGACGGGTTTGCTGTCGCGCCCATCCACGACCCACACATTCCCGTCGCGATCGACGTGAATGCCATGCGGCCAGTTGATGAGCCCTTTGCCGAACGAGCGAACCAGCGTCCCATTCGCATCGAACAGCATCACCGGATCCAGCGGCGAGCCCACACAGCTGTTCTGCCCGCATCGCTCGGCGACCCACACGCTCACGCCATCGGTGTCGATCGCCACCGCGCTCGTCGACCCCCAGGTGCGTCCGGTCGGCAGTTTGGCCCACCCCTCTGCGGTGAGATACGGGTTTGGTCGATCGTTCACAGGAAGTGGCGCCTGGGCAGCGGCGACCGTGACCGCCGTCGCCAGAGAAATCATGCCAAGGCCGAGCGACACGACCGATCGAGTGCAGGTCATTCGTCATCCTCGCGACGTTGTGTGGTGGCGGGCGTCACATCGTAGTTCTGCGTCGGCATTCGGAACGCCTCGGCGACGGCGGGATCGCCCTCCTTCCCCCCGACTCGAGACGCCACGTACTCGCCGACCAGAATCGAAAACTTGAAACCTTCGGCCTGCCCCATCGCGGCGATCCACGCGTTGTCCGCGCCCGGCACACGGTCCACGATGAAGTTCCGGTTCACGCTGATTTCGTAGTGACAGGCGCGCGTTTCGAGCAGCGGTGCGTCAGCCATCGCCGGAAAGTACTTCTGCAGCACGCGGCGTGATCCCTCGATGCGATCTTCGTTCGACCACCGTGTGCTGGAATCGGGATCCAGCTGTCGCGGATCAGGCGTTACCGCTGGTGGCGGAGGCGGCGGGGCCTCGTCGGACCCCTCCACACTTGGTGGTGGTGGTGCGGCCAATGCACCACGCACGCGGAATCCACGGCTGTCCACCGGCAGTGCGGGCCACCCCGTGACTCCCGGCACATTCCAGCTCGGGATGTTGGGAGACGTGAAGCGCGCGTCGCCAACCGGTGGACCGAAGTAGCAGACGTGCCCCAGCGGAAGCCGCGTCTTGTTCCGCATCGCATCGGGAAAGACCTTTTCCGTCCACGGGCCGCAACAAAAGACGTAGGAATCTGCTGACAGTCGCGTGCCATCAGTGAGCGTCACACCGTCCATGCGACCGCTCTGGATGGCCCCGGGCGTCACGCGCCCCACGACGAACTCCACACCCGCGTCACGCGCGAGTGCCACCGCGGCCTGCACCGAGTCGCGGGCCCGCACCACGCCGGCGTCAGGCTCGTAGAGAATCACCCCGTTCCCGTCGGAGCGAATGTGCGGCCAGCGACGCTGGGCATCGTCGGGCGTGAGCACCTCGAACTTCACATTCTGGGCGGTCCACAACTCCTGCGTACGGGTCGTGAAACTTTCCGGCTTCTCGCGCAGAATCACATCACCGGTGGTGTAGAAAAAACGAGTGCCGAATCGTTTCGCATGTTGCGCGTCAAAATCCCGCCAGCGCTCGATGCTCTTGCGCGCCCATGCCGTCCACAGCTCCGGAGTCAGCGCCCGATCCCCATACGACGAGCGGATGCCGCGGGTCTCGTCACCGCTCGTCGAACGGGAGTTAGCGGGGCCGAACTGATCGATCAGCGTCACGCGATGGCCGGCCCGTCGCAGCGACAGGGCCGTGAAGGCTCCCCAGGCGCCCGCACCCACGACGATCACCCGTGACGAGGCGAGGGCGCCGCCACTCCCTGCTGGGGTCACGCTGGGTTCAGTGGCAACCGCCGCCGCCACGGTCGGCAACGCGCCGGTGAGCAGTGCCCCCGCGCCAATGCCAGCCAGGCGAATGAAGTCGCGTCGTGGAACGCGCAGATCGAGCGGGTCGAGGTCGTCCGACATGGCGGGCTGGGAAGAGACGTGAGCGGGAGCCGCAATCTCGCGAAGATCACCCGCTTGTGCACTGGGCGCAAACCAGATGTCCGTGCTTCGTGAATCCGCCGCTGCCTGGGCCCCTCGCCTCGGCGGACGGGCCTTGCCCAGCCTCCGAATGCCGATGAGCTTCACTGGCAATGCAACGCCGATCATTTCACCCGCTGCCGACGGTCCTGCTGACGGCCCTGCTGCTCACGGGACTGCCCAGTTCACTCGTGGCGCAGAGCGCACTGTCCGGGGCCGACAGTGCGGCGGCGGTGGCACGGCGCCAGCTCGATCTCGGCGAGCAGTGGTTCCAGTCGGCGTGCCTGTCGTGCCACGCCATCGGCGCTGTCACCGACGATGACTTCCGGCTCAAGTGGAATGGCCGCAGCGCCTTCGATCTCTTCGATCGCATCCGTTCCACGATGCCTGCGGCCAACCCCGGCTCGTTGACGCAGTCCACCTACGCCGCGATCGTTGCGTATCTGATGAAGGCCAACGGGATGCCCGCTCGCACGCGTGCCGTCTCGCGTGACAGCAGCGCGCTGGCCGCAATCCGTCTCGTGTTTCCTCCCACCACCACCACTGGCCGTTGAGCCGGAGTTTCTCATGCGTCGTTTCGTCGTGTCGCTCGCACGTCTGCTGTCGCTGTTTGCTCTGGTCTCGGTACCAGTCGCCGCGCAGGCGCGCGAGGCGCTGGGCGCGCCGTCGCCGATTCTGTCGCAGGCGATACGGGTGGGGAACATGGTCTATGCTGCCGGGCAGCTGCCGTCGCGTGGCGCCGACAGCACCATTCAGGGACAGACCCGCAGCACGCTCGCGAACGTCAAGCGGGTGCTGGAGATGGCCGGCACCACCATGGAGCACGCGGTGAAATGCACCGTGTTTCTCATCGATGGCGCCGACTACGCCGGCATGAACGAAGCGTACCGCGAGTTCTGGCCGGTGGCGCCGCCGGCCCGCACGACCGTGGTCGTGAAGGCGCTCGTGGTGCCGGGTGCGAAGCTGGAGATCGAGTGTAACGCGGCCATGCCTGTGAAGCCGTAATGCGAAACGGCACAGGCGGTGTGGCGGACGCCTGGCAGTGACGCGCATGGGCTCGGACTGATCCACGGGCGATGTAACAACGCCTCGAAATGTGCGCAGCTCACGCCTGATCGATCTCATACAAACAGTTGACGCTCCGAGACTGCCCTCCGACCCAGACTCGGAGCCGCAGTCGTGCATCTCAGGAAGCCGCGCCACTTTCGTCCACGCCAATCCCTCCTTGCCGGCGCGATGATGTGCTGCGTAGCGTGCGCGGATACGGAACCATCGGGTGTCGTCTCGCGCACGACGACCGACGCCGCCGTGCCCGCAGGCGTGCGCGGCGTGGCGTTCGTGCTGGACGTGAGCGTGGGCGCGCGCAGCATACGCGTCACACCGCCATCGCGCAGCAGCACGGCTGCTCCGCAGATCGCTGATCAGACGTCTGGCAGCGGCAGCGACGACCGGCCACTGCTCTCGCTACTCGGCAGCGACGTGATCGAGGTCCGCGCGACGAACTACGCGGAGACACCAGCCGGCGCATCGGTGTCAGGTAAGGTGCTGGTCACGTTCGACCTGACCATCGTCAACAGGTTTGCTGCACTGCGCCTGGTCACGCCGACGTACCCGCTGCCTCCTGACGGTGTCTCAGGCGTTCAGGCCTTTCCCTTCGACATCGCGGTCACGGCGTCAGTCGGTGGTGTGGCGGAGAGTGGTGGGCAGATCGTCGTCACCGCGCCAAGCGGTGGCGGCGTCACGGCGAGCAGCGACTGGGACGGGGCACCGCACAACTTCTTCAGCAGTGAGCCGTGCAGCCCAGCGCAGCGAAACTGTTTCCGGTACGAGCCATTTGGCGTGATCGGATCAGCGGGTCGGTCGGAAGCACGACGCGTCGGGTTTCTGATTGATCCTGGCGTCACGTCATTCCAGAGCAAGGTGATTCTTGCGGCGGATCTGGAACCGGCGGCGCCGTAGGTTGGCGCGAGCGCTGCGTCGGTGCCCGGGCGTCGACTTGCGACGGCGGCGTGGGAACGCGAGCGAAAGTGATACGTGGCTGTGATGTTCGGCAGGTGCGTCGTCGTTCTTAATTCGAGAACTGTCGCGGCGTCGCGACTACACCCGCAGCGTCGAGCCACAACAGACGGTCGCAGAGATGATCTGAGCGAAGTGACAGGGTCGGATGCGCTGAGAGGTGGAGTAACGTGCCTCGAGGGCGAGCCCTGAAGGCCGCATCGTCACTGAAGTGTGATGCAGACGTGACGGGGCGGGCCTCCGGCCGTGATAGTATTGTCTCTCTCATGCCTCGTTTTGTTCGAATGACAGAAGTCGCCTGAACGCCGGGAACCGGCGGATATGCGCTCACCCAGCAATAGGCCAATGAAAATCCGCACTCTTGTCTCCGGCACGTTCGTCACTGTGCTTTTCGTGGTAATGACGATCACGCCGCACACCGTTGCGGCGCAGGCAGCAACGGGGCGTGCGGCATTGCCGAAGGCTCGCAGGGATACGGTCGAGCGCGATCTCGTGCTCACTGCAATTGCGGCGGGACAATTCAAGACGCTGGTGCGATACATCAAGAAGGCGGGGCTTGCCGACACGTTGAGCCACTGGGGGCCCTTCACCATTCTCGCACCGACTGACGCCGCATTTGCCAGATTACCCAAGCGCACCGTCGACGCCCTCATGGCCGATCCGGCACGACTGCGCGCCCTCCTCCAATATCACTTTCTCGTTGGCAGTGCGTTCAAGCATCACATCCTTGATCTGAGTGAATCGATCATGATGCAGGGAGATACCGTGAGAATACACACAGTGAATGGTGGTGCTCGATTGAACGAGCGTGCATCTATCGTCTCCTGGACGCTACGGGCGAGCAACGGCGTGATTCACACGATTGACCGCGTGCTAGTGCCACCGGCGCGGCAGCGCAGTATCGCGAAACGCTCCAAGTCGCAGTGACAAAGCATCAGCGAGTGTGCTACTGGATCCTTATGGTAGAGCTCAAACTGACCACGTTCAGTCAACACGCAATAGCGTTGGCGGTGCACTCGGAGGAGTGCGTTCAAGCGTTTATCACCAGTGAGCTGCGGCTGCTCGACCCGTGGTTGCCACCGTCCGCTTCATCTCAAGTCGCCGCGCCGGGGTGGCAAGAACATGTCTTCATACGTCATGAGAACCGGTCGTCGCTTGATTGAGAGGTGATTACAAGACCTTGGCACGAACGTGACAGGACCGCACTGGCCGCGCAGGATGCGGCGGGCGGATCTTTACTTTTTGCTGAAGACGTCGGGGGTGGCGACCTCCTCTTCGCCGACACCAGGCCCAATGCGAGTAGTCGTATCCCCAGTGCTTGTAGGCGAACGGCTCTGCCGCATCGTCGCTCCGATAGAATCGTTGCTCGAAGTCGAGGAATGGGCCGGTGCATGGTGGGAGCCAAGTAACGTGACGCTGACGGAGACAAGTCTCGCCACGACAGCTTCGGTCGAGGTCTTGCGCGCACATTTCGTGCCTGAGGATGATTGGTACGCCAGCGACGCGCGGCCTGACGATCATCAGATTCAGGCGCAGATGTACACGCGCGATCCTGATCGTTCCGAGCAGACGAAGTTTGATGACAAGGTGGTCCGCCGTCTCGAGAGCCGTCGGCGCAAGTATCCCGGAAATTCTCGTTTTCGTCGCGGTCCCGGCGTGCAGGACAGCACGTTCGAAGGCGAGCGCCGCAGAGAGGACCCTACGGAGTGGAATGGACCCTGGCGCCGTTCGACGGATGTGCGTCCCGACAGCACGGGTGCGCCCTGACACAGCCGCTGCAGAGTTTCAGTGAGCATCGCTGACTAAAGATGCGCTGGTGTCTTTTGGGATACCACGCCGTGACACCCCAGTGACACGAACGTCGGTCAAAGAAAGATGTGGGCAGACGATACTGCGCAGGTTGCATGACGGGACACACCGTCTGTGCATCGCCATAGGCGAGAGCGTCTCCCCACGTACAGTGCCTCGGACCCGTCATGTTTTCGCTGTCTGTAATTCTTTCACGCGATGCGCTCATCTTTTGTGCGGCGGTGGGTTCTTCATTGATTGGCACCTCGGCGCTCTGCGCTCAGGTCGTCCCCACAACGCCCCCGCCGCCAACTGCTGCGCCTACCGCGCGTGGCTACATCGTCGGGCAGGTATTCGACAAGGCGTCGGGACGACCGCTGCCCGCAGTCAACATCATTCTCGTTGGAACCACGCTGCGGACGCAGACGGATCTTGACGGCCGCTACCGGTTGCCTGCGCCGGCCGGTGTGTATCCGGTGCGCGCCCAGAGGCTGGGCAGCGCGGCCTCGCAACAGGACGCGGTGCGCGTCACCGCAGGCGTCAGCGTGACGGTGAGTTTTGCGCTCTCCAATGCGGTGGTTCAGTTGTCGGCGGTTGCGGTGACGGCGACAACGACGAAGACGAGTTCCGAGGACGCGCTGCTGGCGACCCAGCGTGCGTCGTCGCGCGTCTCCGACGGCATCAGCGCAGAAGCGATCAAACGTGCGCCTGGTCTGAATGCAGGCGATGCCGTCGTGCGCATTACCGGCGTCTCGATTGTGGACAACAGGTTTGCTGTCGTCCGAGGGTTGGCTGAGCGTTACAGCAACACACTCCTGAACGGTGTCGAACTGCCCAGCCCCGAGCCGACGAAGAAAATCGTCCCGTTGGACCTGTTTCCGTCATCACTCCTGGAATCCATCGTGGTAAGCAAGACAGCGACGCCGGACAAGCCTGGTGATTTCGCGGGCGGGTCGGTCGAGGTCTCGACGAAGGAGTTCCCGAACGATCGCGTGATGGAATTGAACGTGACGACGGGCTACAACTCACAGGGCACGTTCCGCAGTCTTCCCCAGCTTCGTCAGCGTGGTCTGGATTACATCGGGTTGGATCAAGGCGCGCGTCGGCAGGTGCCTAATCCCATTCCCGCCGTGCTCGGCGAGTCGAGCACGGCGTCGGAGCGGTTCGCGGAAGGCTTGCGGAACGAGTGGACGCCGACACCGAGCGCAGTCTCACCGAACTTCGGTGGAGCGCTGAATATTGGCGGCCGATTCGGAGGCGAAGGCGCACCGTTCGGCTACGTTTTCTCCGCGACGCACAACCGTCAGACGAATGTCGGCAACGATCGACTGCTGCAGGTCGTCCTCGACGGCGAACGAGGAATTCCTGATCGGAGTCGGCTGTCGAACGACGTCGAGACCATCGTTGATATCGGTGGCATCGCAAACCTGGCCGCACGCCTTGGATCATCCGGAAAGTTGAGCTGGAAGAATCTGTATACGCGCGGCACCGAGGAACTGCTGGCGCGAGGTGTTCTGATCAATCCCGATGCAGGCACCAACGTCGAACGCACCATTTATCAAGCGCGTTATGTCACGCGTACGCTGTGGCAAACGCAGCTGGCCGGCGATCATCTGCTGAACTGGGCGTTTGGCTCTCGCCTCGAGTGGAAGGCAACACTGGCGCGCGCTAATCGCGATGAGCCGGAGAATCGCTCGCTCGCGTACTTTCGGTCACCGGGGCTTCCGGCGGCCGTGTCTTCATCGCAGCCAAACTTCTTCTTCTTTCGCTTCCTCGAGGATCGGGTTCGGACCGCGCAGGTGGATTGGGCCTTCCCGCTTCCATCGCTTCTCGGCAGTGGTGCATTGTTCAAGACCGGTGTGCTGGCCCGGCAGCGGCAGCGCACATTCCGCGGTTTCATCTTCCGAACGCGCGGCCCCGGAATCGATGGTACGCAACCCGTCTTGCGTCTGCCGCCGGAGCAGGTCTTCTCGCCAGAGGTGCTCGGGAGCGGTTTTGAGCTCGTACGTGATGCCTCGTTCACACTACCGTATGAAGCTGATGACAACGTCACGTCAGCCTACGGCATGCTCGATCTTCCTTTGCGTTCGTGGCTTCGTCTCGTCACCGGTGTTCGCAATGAGAGTTGGAGGCTGGACCTCTTTCCAGGCACGCGGACGGATACGATCCTGCCGATCATCCGTCGACGAAACAGCGATCTCCTGCCTTCCGCGAATCTCACCGTAAAGCTGACGGATCGTCAGAATCTGCGCTTTGCGGGTTACAGCACACTGTCGCGCCCGGATCCGCGCGAAGTCTCGAACGACTACTACGAGCCGGTGGCCGGAGACTGCGCGCAACGCGGCAACCCGTCCCTGCTGCGCAGTCGTATCACGAATGGTGACGTCCGCTGGGAGCGGTATGCCCGCGCGGGTGAGATCATTGCATTCAGTGGTTTCTACAAGTCGTTCAAGGATCCAATCGTCGAGGTGCTGATCAACGATACCGGCAACTGTTCGGCGATTCCGGCGAACCTGGACAATGCGCGGCTCTACGGCGGTGAGTTTGAGTTTCGCCGGGGGCTGACCTTCCTGCCGGGTCGCTTGAAGCAACTGAGCGCAGGCCTGAACCTCACCGTCGTCGAGTCCCGTGCACTGCTCAGGAACGACTCGTCCTCCTTCACCTATCCGTTCGCAGGACAGTCGAAGTTCCTTACCAATACGAATCTTCTCTATGCAACGCGCGATGGGGCCACTGAGATGTCGGTATTGCTCAACTACTTCAGCGATCGCGTGTCCCGGTACGGTGTGAGTGCGGTCGCCGGCGGCATCATCGTCGGCGTTCCGAATCTGATCGAGCGAGGCCGATTTCAACTCGATGCCAAGGCGCGGCAGAAGTTCAGGCGTGCCACCGTCTCGATCTCGGTCAGGAATCTGCTCGATGCCGAGGTGATCTTCGAACAGGACTCCAGAGAGAATGGTGTCGTAAGAGCTGGGTATTTTCGTCCCGGAATCGGTGTCAGCCTGGGGGTCGGTTATGCGATTCGTTAAGCGCGCTGTTGCGGTGAGTCGCGCCCTCGTTTCCGTCGTCGGCTTCGGCCTCGTCGTGTCGTTGAGTGCGTGCGCCGACGGGCTCGCGCCTCTCTCGCTGGCCCCTGCGCCGGACTCACTATCCGTTGTGGCTGTGCGACCGGGCGTGGTGCGGCTGACGTGGGCACAGGTCAAGGGCGTGGAGGTCACACAGTACATCGTGGAACGACGTGTCAACTTTGAGGGGTCGTTTGTTGAGGTTGCGCGGGTTACGGAATCGAATCTGGGGCAGCTGAGCTGGCTCGACACGGATATTCAGCCTGCGACGGTCTATGGATACCGTGTGTTTTCGCTGACCCTGCTGGGTGAGAAGTCGCGGCCCTCGGTGACGGGCGGCACGTTGACGCCACCACGGCCCGGCATCGATATCTCCACGAATTCATCCGCCACGCTAGCAGAGGCGCAGGATCCGGATGGCTACACGCTGACCATCATCGGTCCGGATACTGTCCGGGCCGCGATCGGTGTCGCCGCGACTCGCCGTTTCGCGCCTCTCAAGACCGGTCGGTACGCCGTCTCGCTCGGCGGCGTCATCGATCGCTGCAGTGTCACGGGACCGGCTACGCGTGAGTTGTTCGTGACGGACACGAGCGCCGCAACGATCACACCGGTGGTGTTCAATGTCGTCTGTCGCGATCCGAATCGAGGCGACATTTCCGTGAACCTCGCGGTCAGCGGCGCGAATCCGGATAATGCGTTCTCACTTGATGTGCTTGGCCAGTCCGCCGATACCACGCTGCCGCCCGCAGAGCGTGTCTATTCGGCGAAGCGGAACATCAATGGCGAAGGCAATCCGAACGAGTTCCTGAATCTCAGACCTGGATCGTACACGGTCACCCTCAGGGATGTCGCCGCCAACTGCGCCCTGCAGGGAGCGGCGTCACGAACGGTCGCTGTCACCAAGCTGGCCGTTGCCACGGTCAGCTACGTCATTGCATGCACCGGGCCCGGCGGGGCGCCACCGACCAGCACAAAACCATTCATCTGGCGCAACCGCTGGTTGCCGAAAACGGCCGCCTCCGGTAGCACAGTCGAGCTGGAACACACGCTCGACCTGACTGCGCGCGCCGGGCAGGGCGTCAGGGTGGTGCAGAGCGTCTTCAGGTATGATGCGTCGGTCCTGCGCTTCGAGGAGGAGACCGCGGGCCAGCTCCCGCAGCTGACGATCAATGCATCGACGCCCGGCACGATCCGATACGTCGCGACGACGACGAGTGCTGCACGCACCGGCGTGGTTTCGCTGGCCAGGTTTCGTTTCACGATTACCGGTGCCACGGGCCGAACGTCTCCAACGGTCACGACGGTGCAAGTCGCGTCATCGCCAGTGGAATTCGTGGACTCGGTGCGCGTTGTCGAAGACACGCTGACGGTCGGTGCCGGAGCGCCGTCCGTCAATCAGCCTCCGGTGTCTCGCGCTGGCGGACCGTACAACGGCACGGCAGGTACTGCGCTGACACTGTCCGGCGCGGGATCGACCGATGCCGATGGAACGATCGCGAGTTACGCGTGGAATTTTGGCGACAACAGCAACGGTATCGGTATTGCGCCCTCAAAGACGTACAGCTCTGCCGGCACGTACACCGCGAATCTCACGGTGACGGACGACAAGGGTGCGACGGCCACGTCGCAGGCGACGGTGACGATCAGTGCTGCGCCGGGCGGAGCGACGCCGCCCGTCGCGCGTGCCAACGGCCCGTATACGGCCACCGTGGGTTCGTCCGTGACGCTCTCCTCTGCCGGCTCCACCAACGCCACGTCTTTCAGCTGGCTTCTCGGCAACGGTCAAACGGCCAGCGGTGCGTCGCCATCCGTGACGTACGGTGCGTCGGGGACCTTCACCATCACGCTCACGGCGAGCGGCGCCGGCGGGCTGACATCGACGTCGTCGACCACGGTCACGGTGACGGCAGTCACACCTCCGACACCTCCACCGACACCTCCGCCGGCACCGTCACCCACCATGCTCGAGTGGAACAACCTCTTCGGTCCGTACGACGTGACGAATCGCGAAGTGGCGATCACGATTCGGTACGACACGCGGGTGAACCTGACGGAGACGCCCGGTCCCGAGGCGCTGGAGAAATTCGCGGTTGATTCACTGAAGTGGAATCCGGCGGTGCTGCAGTTCGTGTCTATCAATCTCGGTCCGAACATCATCGGGAACTCGAATCAGGTTGGTGCGTCATCCGGCCGCCTCGGTCTGAGTGGCACGATCGGCGGCGTGCAGCAGCAGGGTTTGATCGTGATCGCCACCATTCGATTCCGCCCCGTTGGCACCACCGGTCAGACCACGACCACACGGACATTCCTTGGCGCACTGATCGGTCCATCGAGCACGGGCTTCTACTCGTACAACTCGAAGACCACGATCATCGAGGGTGACTTCACGGTTCCCTGATTCCGGATACAGGAACGCAGCAGTTTTGATACATCCAAGTCACAAGACAAGTGGACTCGATGATCTCCTTCCTGCGGTGACCTGACGCGGACGCAGTCGATACACGCGAATCCGCACAGCGTTACTGCACGAGCCGATCATACCGCGAGCTCCCGACCGGGAGTTTCTGCGACGCTGCAGCGCGCTTCAATCGATTTGCACGACCCGCCCCTTTTGGAGGTTGCATGACTGTCACCACCCGGCGCCCGAGTCTGACTCGGCGCCTCACGACGGCGCTCTTTGCCGTCACGTCGTTGCTCACCACCGCATGTGCCACGGAGCGTGCTGTCTCTGGCCCGTCGCTCCCTGGAAACTCCCCGGTATCACAGTTCAAGCCGGCGGCATTCATTGCCGACGTCAATCTGCGTACTGGCAAAGTTGTCATCACGGATCCGACAGTTGGCACGTCCGGCCGGCCGACGCTGTCCATCGGCGGTGAAGAGCGTCCGAACCTGTCGTTGCTCGGTGGCGAAGCTGTCCGCCTCGTTCCGTCGAACTACACCGCGTCAGCTCCCGGTGCGTTCGCGCCGAACAAGATTCGCGTGACGTTCGACATCGAGATCGACAACAAGTTGCCTGGCGTCAAGTTCATCACCCCGACGTGGCCGGTGCCGCCGTCAGCGGGCGTGATCCTGTTCCCGCTCGACTTCACCGTGACGACGACCCCCGGCGGCACGACCGGCGGCGATGGTAATGTCATCATCGTCGAGCAGCCGAGCTTCGGCGGCATCGAGCCGTCGATCGACTGGAACGGAACGCGCAGTGCCGGCAGCGGCGCTCCGTTCAACTTCTTCAACGACGTCGTCTGCACCGCTGGCGCCAGCAGCGATTGCTTCCGCTGGGAAGCGTTCGACCTCGAGATCCAGCCTGGTGGCCGCTCGACCAGACACACCGTGGGCTTTGACATCGATGTGACGGTTGCGCAGTTCCGCACGCGCATGATCGTGGCCGCCGACCTCGCTCCGGCCGTTGCAGTGGCGCCGGGCTCGATCAGCGGTGTGGTGACCTCGGCCGTTCGCGGTAACCTGTCGGGTGTGGTCGTCACGGTTGCTCCTGGCGGCCAGACTGGCACGTCGGCCGCCACCACAGGCGCCTACTCGATCGCCGCAGTGGACGTTGGATCACGCACCCTCACCGTGTCGAATCTTCCGGCCGGCTGTACCGCTCCGGCTGCGCAGACGGTCATCGTCAATACGGCCGCGAACACAGTAGCGAACTTCAGCGTCACCTGTACCGGTCTCCCGGGCACGCTCACCGGCACCATCTCGTCGAACGTCCCTGCCACGGTCCTGACGGGCATCACCGTCACCGCCAGCAACAGCGGTTCGCCGCTTTCCGGCAACGCACTGGTGACTGGCGCTTATTCGATCGCCAACGTTGCCGCTGGTTCGGGTACGCTTGCATTGACCAACCTTCCGACTGGTTGCACCGCTCCGGCATCGACGCCGTACGCGATGACCAGTGGTGGGCCGGTGAATGTGAACATCGCCATCACCTGCCCGGTACCGACCGCGCCTGGCTATCAGTACAACACGACGTGGACCAACATCGCTGGCGGCTTCGTTCAGCTCGACGTGCGGATCGACATGCGTACGTTCAATCGCCCAGATATCGATGACGTGACCACCAGTGGTGTGACTGGCGACCCGATCACGCTTGCAGAGCTTGCGATCCTGTTCGACCAGACGAGGCTCATTTACAATGCGGCAGAGACGGCGAACGCTACGATCCCGAATCCGCGCCTGTCTGGCTCCGCCACTATCGGTGCGAATACGCCGGGTCGTCTCAACGTCCTGAACTTCGCGACCGGCGCCGGCGTCACCGGTAACATCGCTGTCGTTCGGCTCGTCTTTGCGCGCAACACCGGCGGCACGACCGGCACACAGGTCGGCACTACGACGACATTCACCAATATCGCCAGCCGTCAGGCCGGCGTTCCGGTTGATATCGTGGCGAATGTCGTGAACCTCGAAGCGCCGTACATCCTCCCGGCACCGCTGCCGTAATCTGATCGACGGTTCTCTGATGTCACGAGATCGTGTCGTGGCGTCAGAGATCGTCGGCGCCTTTTCCCCACTGGAGTCAATATCATGATGCTCAACCGCTCTATCCCGAAGCTTGCGATGCTCGTCGCAGCGTCGGCGGTCGGCCTTACTGCCTGCTCGGATCAGGTGTCCACTGGCGCAATTGCCAATGGCACGAACGTTCCGCTCAAGCTTGAAGTCTCGTCGTCGTCTGCCGCGCGCGGCTCGCGTGTTGCTATCGCTGTCAACCTTGACGAATCGGCAAGCGCTGCCGGTGTTGTGCAGGGCGCACTCGCTTTTGATGCCGCCAGCCTCCGTTACGTCGGTCAGTCGCCGGTCGGCTCGTCTGTCTCCATGGCAAATGGCAAGGGCGCTGCTGATGGCGCACTGCGATTCGTCTCGTACAACCCACGGGGCATCAGCGGTCGTATTGCCCTGTTCGTCTTCGAAGTGAAGGCTCCGAATTACCTGGCGTCCATCCGCTATGTACCGCAGCTTGCTGCGGCCGCAGGTGGACGTCAGCTCACCACACAGGTTCTTGGTACAGTGGTGAACGAAAGTCTCTCGGTTCCGGCTGACGCCTCGATGATGACGGCCGCCGACTGGAACGCCCGTATGATGCCTGAAGGATCGACGCCGCCGAACGTGTCGGCCGCCCCGGGCGAGTACAGGTTGAACCTGCAGTACGGTGACATCGATTTCAACGGAACAGTGTCCGGCCCAGACGCGGTGGCCGCCGCGAATGCCTCCGTCGGTAACGATGAGATCATCATTGGCACTGACGGTCCCGCCATCGATCGGGATCTGGTCATCGCCGGCAACGTCTCACCGACGAACGGGAACGGCGCCTGTGGCACTAATGCGAACGGCACGCGCGTCGTGGACGGAAACGACGTGCTGGCGATCGCCAACTTCTCGGTTGGCAATGCAGAGACCTGCGCCGGTACTTTGATCCCAGGCCGCGGCCCGCTTCCTGGTGCAGGCGCCCGTGCAATTGTGACGGGCAACATCACCGGAGCTCGCCTGTTCTCCAAGGATACCGTCTACGAGCTTCAGGGCCAGGTGCGTATTCTCGATGGTGCCGTCCTGACCATTCAGCCTGGTACACGGATCGAAGGCAGCTCGGTCGTCAATCCGTCCGCGCTGATCAGCGAGCGCGGTGGCGTTCTGCTCGCCGCCGGTACGCAGTTCGAGCCAATCGTGTTCACCTGCACCGGCACCAAGATTCCTGGTTGCTGGGGTGGCGTGTGGCTTTCAGGCAAGTCGGCGCCGAACCTCGCGGTGCCAGCTTCCGGGACCGGTCTCGGCCCGTCGCCGGCGTTCGCGGCACGGAGCGTCACGTTCCAGGGCACGACGTATAACGTTCCTGCCGACATTGGTGGCTGCAATCAGCTGCTCGGCGAGGCCAACACGCCGGGCTACGGCGGATGTACGGACAACGATTTCAGCGGCGTGTTGAGGTATGTCCGTATTGAGTTCGCAGGCTTCATCATCTCCTCCGGTCGCGAACTGAACGGCCTGACACTGGCCGGTGTCGGCAGCCAGACGGTTATCGATTTCGTGCAGGTGCACGGCGGTACGGACGACGGCGTCGAGTTCTTCGCAGGCACCGTCGGGGTTCGCCATGTCGTGATCACTGGCGCTCAGGATGATGGTTTCGACGGCAGCTTCGGCTACCGCGGCAACAGCCAGTTCGTCATCATCCAGAATGACCAGGGCGACACGCCGGGTAATGACTCACGCGCGATCGAGTTCGACAACAACGAAACCGGTGCTCAGTTCGCGGCAGCCCCGCGGACGTCGGCGGGCATGTACAACTTCACGGTGATCGGCAACCTGACCTCGGCCACTCAGACGGCAGCGATCATGCTCCGCCGCGGCACCAGTCCGACGATCTCGAACTCGATCTTCGACGGCTGGAACCACGTGGTTGAAATTCGTGATACGGATACCTGTACGCCTGGCGCAGTCATCCGGCATTCGACGTTCGTCGGCCACCGCAGCGTTCTGGCCAACCCGTCGGTTCCGCCAGCGTGTGCTGCTGTGGAAGATGCGATCATCACCAGTGGAACGGAGAACCGCATTCGTCAGACGGGCGCGCCGCAGATCGGCGGGATCCTGTTCGATGGCCGCAACACCCTTCTTCCGGACTGGCGTATGCTGAGCACGGCTCTCGATGCTCCTGTCGAGGGGACGACTGAAATCGTCCCGGCTGGGCTGACCCAGGTCAATTATCGCGGCGCCGTCGGCAATCTGAGCACCGGCCAGATTCCGTGGTACTCCGGATGGACCCGCGGCTTCACGTCCGCTCTCGTTCCGTAAGGCTGCTGGTTCTTCTCATGCAGGTGCAGTGATCGTATGAAGTTTAAAAGATTGAACGTCCTGCGATCCACGCTCGCCGCCGCACGATTCTGTGCGGCGGCGAGCGTGCTGCTGTTCGCAGGGTGTAATGAAAACCAGACCGGACCCAAGCCGCCGTATCTGGCGATCGTCACCACGCTGACCGCCTGGAAGGGGGTCACGCCGCCGAAGACCGTCAAGTACCGGGTCCACGAAGTCACCGGTCTGAAGTCGTTCGATCGCGAGATCACCGTCTCGCCGAAGGACACGACGATCCTCTCGGTCAATCCTGGCAGTTACGTGATCGAAGCCATCGATCTCCCGACCAGTTGCGTCATTCCTCGCGGCGGGCCGGAGCAAGGCATTACGCTCCTCGAGACCGACAACACCGGCATCATCCGCTGGTCAGTCGAATGCCGAACGGCCGTGACTCTATCGGTGCTCTCCGACGGATTTTCTCCCGACAAGGAGTTTGTCTACCGCGTCCGAAACGCCTCCGGACAGGAGACGATCGGCATCGTGCCGGCCAACGACACTCTCAACCTGAGCAAATTCGCTTCGGGTGAGGTGACCATCGATATCGGAGGAGTGGCGCCAAACTGCACCGTGACCAGTGAAGGCGGACTGCGTCAGCGAATCACGGTGGAGAAAACGGGAGGCGCGGCGATCGCGTTTCGCGTCGTCTGTTCGGATGAGGCGAAGCGGCCGCAGATCCTGTCGTTCACCAGCGGTTACACCCTCGGTGCGAGCGTCTTCCAGTTCAAGGTGTATGACGCCGATCAAAATATCGATGGCTACTATTTCAACCTGACCGATTGTCAGGGGAATAGCGTCCTCCCGGAGAAACGTCAGCGAATCCGGCGCGGACTGCGTGGTGGCCGCGGACAGGTGGGGGACACGCTCACCATTGTCGGTGCCTTTGAACTCGGGATTGCGCCGAGTGAGCTGGTTGGGCGATGCACAGAGATACGCGTTTTCGACGCGACAACGAACGTGAGTGAGATCGCCGTGCACAAGATCGGCAGCGATGGTGGCTCTCCGCCGGCGGTTCGCTTCATGAATTCGGCGCTGGTCGGTCTCAGCTTCATCACCACCGCCATCGAAGCTTCGGATCCCGACAACGATATCGTCGGAACGTTCGTCCTGGTTCGCGTTCGGGACGGCGTGCTCGCACTCCCGGACGGCGTGCCAGACCTCGGTTCGATGGATCCGATCGGATACCTCGGCCTCGACCTCCCGCTGATCCCGACCACAGGCCGGATCAAATGGGACGATGTGTATGAAGTCATCGTGTATGTGATCGATTCAAAGGGCAATGCAATCCGGGTATCAGATGAAGACATGCTTCGCTAAGCAGCGCGCGGTTCTGGTGCTGCCGTCGGCTCTGCTCACGCTCCTCACCTCCTGCGGCGACACCACCGCCGTCGCGCCGGTCACAACGCCGAGGACGGCGCAGTGCAGCGGCGTCTCGACCAATGTTCGCTCTCTCGCGCCGATGGAAGGCGTGGTCCTCTCCGGCACCGAGATCGAATGCATCGCTCTCGCCGGCGACGGTCGCGAATATCTGGTCATCCCGCAGCTTACCGGCGTCACGCTGCCGTACGGGGGCTACGGCTTCCGTATCTCCGATCCAACGGCAACGGGTACAGTCGCACGCACGCTGGAATTGCCTTCGCGCGCCGACGTCAACCTGCGCAGCGGCTCGCCAGCTGACACGCTTCTGCCTGCGCCTCCGGTTACTGCACAGGAACGTCTCGATGGACTGATGCGCCGACGAGAAGCCAGGTATCGCGGGCAGACAGCCACACCGCGTGCCGCCGTCTCGCTCTCGATCGCCGCCGCCGCTCCCGAAGCGCTGCGCACCTTCAGTGTGCTCAATACGCTCGCCGAAGTACCTGCCTATTCTCGCGTCGCGGCGCAGCTCCGCTACGCAGGCTCGCGGGTGCTGGTCTACGTCGACACGCTCTCCTCCTCCGCATTCACCGACGCCGAACTCACCGGGATGGGCGCGCTTTATGACGCGCAGCTGGTACCGGCGGTGACCAGGACCTTTGGCGCGGGCTCGGACATCGATGGCAACGGCCGACTGATCTTCCTCCTCACGCCCACCGTCAATGCATTGATCCCGGCGTCGAACTGCGCGGTGAGCGGGTTCGTACGCGGATTCTTCTACAGCTACGATCTCTCCAACGCAGGCAGTACATCCAACCGTGGCGAGATCTTTTACGGGTATGTCCCCGACCCAGCGGGACGCTGGAGCTGCGCGCAGACGAAAGCCGATGTCATCTCCAATCTGCCGCCCACGTTCATCCACGAGCTGCAGCACATGGTGTCGTTTGGGGAGCACGCGATCAAGCGTGGTGGCGATGCCGAAGAGGCGTGGCTGAACGAGGGGCTGAGCCATCTCGCCGAAGAAATCGGATCGCTCACTTATGAAGCGCGATTCCCGGCGCCATCCGGCCGTACCGTGGCCAGTCAGATCTTCCCGGATTCTGCGTCGCCGTACATCACGCCGAATCTGCTGTACTCGTATCGGTACCTGTTCTCGAGCGGCATCTATTCCATCACGACATGCGCACCAGGGACCTTTTGTTCGCTCTCCGAACGTGGCGGGATCTGGCTGCTGCTGCGCTATCTGACCGATCGCGAAGGTGATGGCGTTCTGCGTCGTCTGGTCGAGACGAAACTCACCGGCCGCGCAAACCTCGAGTCGGTCGCAGGACGATCGACAGGCGCGCTCCTCGGTGACTTTGCGATGGCCGTGTCTGCCGACAGCGTGATCGGTGTTTCACGCACCGCAACACCGGCCTCGCTCCGATTCTCCACACGCAATCTGCGCCGACTCTACAAGGGTCTTTTCGATCTGTACGGTATCACACGCGGAGTCAGCCGTCCATTTCCGATCGAGCCGCTGACGCTGGCGCCGGGCGGCAATGTCACCGGCACAATGCGACCAGGCACCTTCCTCACCTACCGGCTGCGCGTGCCGGCTGGGACGGCGAGCGCCGTGCTGCGACTGGTGAGCACGGATGGCAATGCGTTCCCGGCGAGTTCCGGGGCGCAGGTCTCTGTGCTCCGCATGCCCTGAGGCTGCTCACGAAGACTTTGGCGCGCGCACGGGGCTGACTTTTCCCAGCTTAGGGAATCGTCAGCCCTGTTGCGGCAGCCGCTGGTGTCGTGGAGGACGTGGTGTTACCTCGACCGAACTGACCGCTGCCGTTCAGCCCCCAGCAGAGCAGCGAACGCCGTGAGATGACGATGATGTTGTCTTCGCCCGTCACGGCACCGAAGGTCACAGCGCATGTGAAGTTGGTCCCGGCCGTCATGCGGCTGAAGACCGCGCTCGCATCCGCCTCAGTCGGTGTGTTTCGCGATTGCGTCGTGCCGTCACCCACCTGACCGCTGGTGTTCTGCCCCCAGCAGTACGACCTGGACGTCGACTCCGAGATACCGCACGTGTGTCGGTCCCCTACTGCGACGTCCTTGAGCGGCACGGCTGTATTCACGACCACCGGAATCGATGACTGCGTGACAGCATTCGTCCCGAGCTGGCCGAACTCATTGCTGCCCCAGCATCGAACCGCTCCGCCAGCTTCCGTGGCGCAGGCATGCGAGACGCCATTCCCGGCTGCGAGTGCCTTGTAGAATCGGCCGCCCGCCACGGCCACTGGTCGCAGCCGGTCCACACGCGTACCGTCACCAAGTTGTCCGTCGGCGTTCGCGCCCCAGCACCACGCCGCGCCAAGCAGGTCCAGTGCGCAGGTGTGTGTGGAGCCCGTGGCGATCGTGGCGAACAGCGGCACACCAGTCAGCTCCACAGCGACGAGCGATCCATTCGTACTGCCAGTGCCGAGTTGTCCGTTGCTGTTGCTGCCCCAGCAGTACGTTCGACCGCTGCTCGCCAGAGCACAGGTGTGCTGTCCTCCGGCGCTGACCACGGTGAACGGACCACCGGCGCCCGGAGTGGGTGACGAACGATCGACGGTTGAACCATCGCCGATCTGACCGAACGCGTTGCTGCCCCAGCACCGCACGAGGCCATCGGGCCGCAGGGCGCACGTATGCGCACTTCCTGCACTGATACTGGTGGTGGACACGGGCACCAGCGACGGCAGGAGCGATGAACTGGTGGATCCATTACCGAGTTGTCCAAAGCTGTTCTCGCCCCAGCAGTACGTTCCGACATCGGCCAGTGCGCACGCGAAAGCGCTGCCGGCCGCGATGCGCTGCGTGCCTGGCAGTGGTGGGCAGTTCACGAGCAGATCGAGCGTCGTGGTCATGTTTGGCTGTACCGCTGCCGAACGCGTGGCCGGAGCCGGGCAATCGGCGGGCACTGCACTGACCTCGAGCAAGGCGGTACCGGCGGGAAGCGTCAGCGTGTACCGCCCACTCGCATCGGCGGTCGTCGTCGTGCCGGTGGCGACATCGGTCACTACGGTGTTGCCGAGTATTCCGCGCAGCGGTGAGCGGACGACTCCAGCGAGGATGCCATCAGGAATCGGTGCCGGCGTCGGTGCCGGCGATGTCCAACCGGAGAACCAGGGAATCCGGTTGCCTGGTCCCGCTTCGGGAACGGCTCCGATGTACGATGCCGCCGAGAAGATGCCGTCGGTTGGCGGTAGTGCAGCGGGCGCCGTCGCGAGCGGCGCGCCGGTGATCGGTCGGAGGTCCGGCAGAATCAGGTCATTCTCGCTCTTGAGCAGCCCCGACGCGTTCGTCAGAACGGTATTGTTGGCGCCCGCACTGCCAAGCAATGCCGCTTCGTTGCTGGCGCAGCCGGCGGCGTCGGCGCCTGCGCCAAGCGATGTCGCTCCGGCCGTGAGTACATGCTGCAGCGTCAGTGCGCCAGCGTTGAACTGCGCACAGGTCGATGTACCGGCGATGTCGAGTGCGATGTGCGGTGCGTAGAAGAACACGTTGCGAATGGTGCCGGCGGTGCCGCGTTCGAGCACCAGTGCCCGGGCCCTTGCGTGGGATGCGTTCGCCGGGTCGGACTGCGCGACGAGCGTGATGTTAAAGAGCGTTGGATTGGATCGCGGCGCGGCGTCGCTGGTGGCCGATGTCGTCCCGTTCTGACCTGCGATGCCTGCGGCAAAGCGCAGAAAGTCCTGCTGGACTGCGATGAACTGTGCCTGCCCGCGCCAGCCGCCGGTCCAGCGCAGCCCGGTCGCATTGGCCGTCAGGAACAGGTCTTTCACTCCGACGGTACCGCCGTCGATGAGCACTCCTTCGTTGCGGGTGCGATTGGCCTGCACGTCACGCACGACGGTACCGCTGCCGACGCCGGCCAGTTGCAGTCCACGTTCCGCGTACTCGATGCGCAGATAGGTCATGATTCCACTGTCGTCGGCGTCATTGCAGCCGCCGTACGGCTCGTTGCTGACGACCGGATTCAGAGCACTCAGACAGCCTGGCGTCACGCTGCGAGATGAGGTCGGGCTGGTTGGTGAGCCGCTGTTGATGCGGGCGTACCCATGCACCACGAGGCCACCCCAGCACCCCGGGTACTTCACGACCGTGTTGCAGGTGAGGACGATCGGCTCGTTGAGTGTGCCAGGCGCCTCGAGGCGGCCGTCACGGGAGATGACGACATATGCCCCAACCACCCCTTCGATTCGCGTCCCTGCTTCGATGCGCAGAGTACCGCCGGCGTCGACCAGCACCGGCCCGTCGAGGCGGATCGTAGCCCCTCGACGCCACACGGTTGGCGTTGCGATGTGCGTGATCTGGCCCCGGACGCCGACGTGGCGCACCGGCGACGACTCGATGCGCCCGGCAGGCGGCCGCAATTCGAGTCGATCCGGATGTGGCAGGCGAGCGCTGTCAAGGGCGATCACCGCCGTGATCGACGTGAGTAGGCGAAAATGCGACATAATTGGGCCAGGACGGAGGAGAGGCGGTGCTTTCCTCAAAAAATGACCGGCGACGGTCACGTGTCGTGGTGCCGAAGTTCTCAGTTTTGTTACGGTCGTGTCATGCGCGTGAGCGGCGTCGGAGACGGTCTCGCAGCCCGCGTGGCTGTTCATCTTGGCACAGGCACATCTTCATGCTGAGAAACACACTCGCATTGTAACACCGATGGCAGAAGGCGTCGCTCCACACCTGCCGGTGCGTCACACGCCATTGGCTGCATTCAATCGACGGGTAATCGCACAGGCCATGGAGGATGACGGCTGCACCAATCCATGCCAATGCCATGGGGCAGCCTCCGTGGGTTGAGCGTCGTCTGACCATGAAACAGATGTTCTGACACTCATCAAGAAACTATCAATTCGCGCCGAAACTGGACTGATGTCGGATGGGTTTGCCGACAATCGTCAACCGTTGCAACCCACCGTGCGAGCCACGCGGCAGCATGCCGGAGGGGTTGCGCAGCACAACCGACCCTGAACAGTCCTATGCTGAATCAGCTGATCAATCGCCCGCTCCGAGTCCAATTGGCGACCGGTACGGCCCTCCTCGCAGTGGCCGGCATCATAGGGCTCGCAGCTGCACTCTCGTCCAGTCGGGCTGCGAGTGCTGCAGCCGAGCGGATCTACTCGGATGCGCTGCTGCCCGTGGCCACCGCCGGCACTCTGCAGAGCGAACTCCAGAGGATCCGCGTCCACTACCGGGATGTTGCCTTTGACGATGCGCAGCGGGTCGCTGCACAAGGAAAGTTGGCGGTTGCCCGCCGGAGTGTCGACTCGCTGGCCACGGTGCTCGTCAGCACTCCGGACTCGGCCAGCGCAATGTATGCACGCCGGTTCCGGGAAAGCTTTACTGCTGCGGCGCCGCAGATCGACCAGTTTCTCGGACTTGTCGAGCGCTCCGAGCGGGATCAGGCGTTCGCAGTGCTGCGCGGGCCATTGCGTCTGGCGATGAACGAGGCGGCATCGGCGGTCGACTCGTTGGTTCTGGCGGAGGCTCAATACGCCAAGCGGCTCGCGGCTACCAGTCAAGCCGAAAGCGCACGCAGTCAGTTGTTTGCCGCAGCGATCTTCTTCGCGGGACTCATCGCGGCGTTGCTGATGGCGAATGCAATCGCGAAACGAGCCGTACGCGCAATCGGCGAAGTGCAACAGCGTCTTGCGTCGCTTTCCGGTCTCTGCATCCAAAGCCTGTTCGAGGCCACCGACTGCCTCTCACGGGGTGATCTCTCAGCGCGCATTCGCATGGGGACGGTGCCCATCCACGTAAAGTCTCGCGACGAGATCGGCGCGCTCGGCGACAGTATGAATGTGATCATCGACCGTACCAAAGGCGCTCTCACCTCGTACGAACGCGCGGCGATGACCATCACCGGGATGATGACGGAAGCCGAACGCGTCGTCGCTCTTTCCAATGCCGGATCGCTGACCGCGGTCGCCGATGCGGGTGCGTTCCCGGGAGCCTTCGGCGTACTGCTCGGACAGTTCAACAAGGCGCAAGACGCCTTGCGCCTGCCTGTGGAGCGAACGCTCGCAGTGCTGGAGCGAGCGGCTGAACGGGATCTCTCAGGCCGTGTCGCTGGCGATTTTCAGGGCGATCACGCGCGCCTGGCCGACGCAGTCAATCACGCACTGACGAACCTTTCCAACGCCCTGCACGAGGTTGAAGTGGCAGCGGAGCAGATCTCCGGCGCGTCGGATCAGATCGCGAGCGGCGGTCTGTCACTCGCGGATGCTTCCTCGACCCAAGCCGCCTCTGTGGAGGAAATTGCAGCGGCGGTGCAGGAGCAGACGGCTGCCACGACTCGGACCGCGGCGTATGCGAGTGAAGCACGGGACATCACACATGCGGCGCGCGAGCGTGTGCGAAGCGGCGTGGACTCGATTCAGGAACTCGATGTCGCAATGAACCGGCTCTCCGACTCGACACGCAAGACGGCAAGCATCGTGAAGAGCATCGATGAGATCGCGTTCCAGACGAATCTCCTCGCGCTCAACGCCGCCGTCGAGGCGGCGCGAGCAGGCGACGCTGGTCGCGGCTTCGCCGTCGTCGCCGACGAAGTCCGGCAGCTGGCGATTCGGGCGGCGAATGCGGCACGCGAGACATCCGGACTTTTGGAGGAGACTGTCCTCACCGCTGCCGACTCCGCGAAGATTGGCACCGAAGTGGGCCGACATCTCGGCGCCGTCATGAATGATATGGACCGTGTCAGTACGGTCGTGAGTGACATCGCAACGGAGTGCTCGGCGCAGCGCGATCAGATTGTGGACGTCCGTCGCGCCGTCGAGCAGGTGAGCGCGCAGACGCAAGCAGCTGCCGCGAACGCCGAGGAGTCGGCTGCGGCCGCCGAAGAGTTGCGCGCGCAGTCATCGCTGATGCGAGATCTGGTGCAGGGGTTCGTGGTGGGTAACGGGCAGAACCGCCACAAAACGCTCGCTCGGCGCAATCCTTACCAACCACCGAAGGCCGCAATCCTCGCACAGCGAGACTACGATCCCGCGGTGGAGAAATGGTCGTCGGTTGGAGGGCGTCGCTGAGACGCCACTGAGTGAAGGGCTGAGGCAGGCTGAGCGTTGTCCGGCGTGCGGGTTGCAGTAGACTTGCCAAAGTCGCCGGCGGCGGTCAGTGGACGATTTCAAGCGCAAGCGACGGAGTGGTTCATGGCTACCGCTGGGCGAGATTGAGTCATCAACGCTCTCCCGCGACGGGCCGGCGATACTGACTCTTCTCTTCGGAGCCGGGCATGATCATGGCGATGTGGCCAATTCAGACGAGCGAGTGCGTCAACAGTGCCGGGCGACTGATTGCAATCACCGATGATGCTCGCTACGCCGCGATCGTCGCGCGTGACCGCACGCAGGATGGCGTCTGGTACTACGCCGTGCGCACCACCGGCGTGTTCTGCAAACCATCGTGCGGTGCGCGGCTCGCGAAACGCGGGAACCTCTCGTTCCACGCCACAACGACCGATGCAATCGCTGCCGGCTTTCGCGCCTGCAAACGCTGCCGCCCCGATCAGACTGGCCCCGACCTGCACACCGACGTCGTCACGGCCGTGTGCCGCATGATCGACGATGCGCTCGCGGCCACCGGGTCGGTTCCATCGCTCGATGCCATGGCCAGGCACACGGGTTTCTCGCCGTTTCATCTGCACCGGATGTTTCGGAAAGCGATGGGACTGACGCCTCGTGCCTATGGCGCCGGTGTGCGTGCGCGGTTCCTGCGCGATCAGCTGGACGAGAGTCGCACGGTCTCGGAAGCGGTGCACGGCGCAGGCTACTCGTCGTCCAGCCGGTTTTACGAACAGGCGACGAAACGTCTGGGCATGGTTCCGTCAAGAGCGAAGCGCGGTGGTGTTGGAGAGACGGTCCGGTTTGCGGTAGGTGCCACCTCGCTGGGCGCGATCCTGGTCGCAGCGACCGAGAAGGGGGTGTGCTCGATTCAGCTTGGCGAAGATCCCGACGCGTTGATTCACGATCTGGAGCGACGTTTTCACGGGGCGACGCTGGTGGGTGACGACCCGGCGTTTGCGGCGACCGTGTCACAGGTGGTGGGCCTCGTCGAGTCACCGCGAAGCGCGCTCGATCTGCCGTTGGACATTCGCGGTACGGCGTTTCAGGAGCGGGTGTGGACGGCGCTGACATCAATAGCGCCGGGGAGCACCGTCACCTACGCGCAGCTCGCCGGGATGATCGGTCAGCCGACGGCGGTGCGCGCCGTCGCCAGTGCGTGTGCCGCCAATGAGATCGCGATTGCGATCCCCTGCCATCGCGTCATTCGCACGACGGGCGGTTTGTCTGGCTACCGCTGGGGCGTTGACCGCAAGGCGGCGCTGCTGGAACGCGAGAGACTCGGCGAGCCGCGCAGCGAAAAGTGAATCGTCGCTGTGCGCCATGCGATGCCGCAGCAGTCAGGGCGCCGTCCTGACCGGTTCGTCCATCAACTGCCTGATGAAATACGTGTACTCCATCGCCGTGGTCCGAGCCTGCTGCTCGAGGTTGGCGCCGCTCCCGTGGCCCCCTTCAATAACTTCGTAGAAGTAGTACGGCAGCCCCATCGCGCCCATCGTGGCGGCGAACTTCCGCGCATGTTGCGGCCCCACGCGATCGTCCCTGGTGGTGGTCCAGATCAGCGGCGTCGGGTAGGGCACGCCGGGCTTGAGGTTGTGCAGCGGAGAGATTGACTCGAGAAATACGCGTTCTTCCGGCACCGAGACGCTGCCGTACTCACCGACCCAGCTGGCCCCAGCAGCGATCTGCTCGAAGCGTAGCATGTCGAGCAGCGGCACCTGAATGTCGACGGCGTTCCAGAGTTCGGGGTGCTGCGTCATCTGCACACCCATCAGCAGTCCGCCATTTGATCCTCCCTGAATGCCAAGCTTTTTCGGGTTCGTGACACCCCGGGTGATGAGATCCTGGGCGACGGCGGCGAAGTCGTCGTAGATCACCTGCCGCTTCGTCTTCAGGCCGGCCTCGTGCCACGCCGGTCCGAACTCGCCACCGCCGCGAATGTTGGCGACAACGTAGACCCCACCGCGCTCGAGCCACAGTTTGCCGACTTCGTCGTCGTACCGCGGTGTCAGTGAGACCTCAAAACCACCGTAGGCGTAGAGAATCGTCGGATGTGACCCGTCGAGCGTGATCCCCTTCGGATACATGATGAAGTACGGGACTTTCGTTCCATCCTTCGATGTCGCTTCGCGTTGCTCCACCGCGCTCCGTGAGCCATCGAAGCGCGGCGTAAGTGACTTGATCGGCAACGCACTCACCGTCCGTGCGTCGGCGAGCCAGACGCTGCTCGGTGTCAGATAACCGGCGACACTCACGAACGCCCGATCAGTGTGCGTGTCAGTGCTGATCAGATCCGTCGACACGTTTCCAGGAAGCGGGAGCGAACCCGCTGTCCACGAGCCATCGGGTGCTCGAGCGTAGCTCAGTACTTTGCCGGTCACGTTGTCGGTGATCGACACCAGCAGCCGCGCGTGCGTCGCCGATGCCCCCTGTACGGACTGACGTGGCCCGGGTGCAAACACCAGCGACGGTGTCAGATGTGCCGGGTCCCGCAGCGCGCTCAGCGCATCGAAACTCGCCAGCGCCCCGGCAGGAATCGTCGTACCAGCGGTGCTCCATGCTTCGGAGAGCTGCACGATGGCCTGTCCGCCGAGCATGTCGATCACGTTTGCCTTGAGCGGCAAGTCCAGTCGCGCGACATCACGCGGCCGGATGATGTGTTTCTCCGTCTCGAAGAAAGAGGTCGCGCGATCGATGAAGCCGACGCGTAACCCGGAGGCGTCTTCGGCGGTGTAGGCGTTGACGCGCACATCAGACTTCGCGCCCCGAAAGAGCTCGACGGCGGCTGACAACGGCTGTCCACGCACGAGCCGTTTGACGATGAACGGATAGCCCGACGCGGTGAGCTCACCCGGATTCCACTCGCGCGCCACAAGCAGCGTATCGGTTCCAGACCACGAGACGCTCTGTTTGCCCTTCGGGAGGGAGAATCCACCACTGACGAACCGACGCGTTTGCGTGTCGAACTCTCGCACGGTATTCGCATCCTCGCCGCCGTCGGACAGCGAGAGCAGGCAGTAACGCTCCGCCGGCCGTGCGCAGTTGGCGCCATGCCAGACCCAGTTCGCCTTCTCACGCTTGGCCAGCGCATCGAGGTCGAGTACCGTGATCCACAGCGGCGACGCGGTGCGATAGCTGGTGAGCGATGTCTTGCGCCAGATGCCTCGAACGTGCGCTGAATCCTGCCAGAAGTTGTACAGCGCACCACCGATGAACGTGACGTATGGGATCCGATCCTTCGCCTGCGCCATCGCGAGGGCGGCCTGATAGACGCCGGTGTATCGCGGATCCTGCTGGAGGACCGTCATCGTCTTTTCGTTCTCGGCGCGTACCCACGCCATCGCGCGATCACCGTTCATCTCTTCGAGCCATCGGAACGGATCGGCGGAATCTGGACGAGTCGACTGCGCCGATACGGAGGTGATTGCGACGGCGCCGACACAGAGCAGGAGGAGTAACGGTTGCATCTTAGGCAGGGAAGGAGGGGCTGAGTCCGCTACCCGCAAGGTATGGGCCGCGATTCTGTCTTTCGAGATATTTTTCTTCCATGCAACTTGCGAACGATTTCCCAATCTCTCTACGTATCGCGTCGCAGAATCCCGTGGAGGTATTGGCTGAGTCCGTACATGGATCAATCTGACTCATGCAGCGTGAATCCGACTCCTGACCCGATGAACGTTCGCCGGTTCCGGACCTGACGCAGCGCCCTGATTGCGCGACGCATATCATTGCATCGACCCTTTCAATGAGCCAGACGAAATGATCTCATCACGCGCATACGCAGCGACGGCGGCCGATTCCGACCTCGCCTCGTGGTCCTTTGAGCGACGCGACGTTGGTGCGCAGGACGTGCGCATCGACATCCGGTGGTGCGGGATCTGCCATTCCGATGTGCACTTCGCGCGCGGCGATTGGGGACCGGCGGCGTATCCAGCCGTCCCGGGTCACGAGATCGTCGGGTACGTCACCTCGGTCGGCTCGGCCGTCAGTGACCTGCACGTGGGCGATCTGGTCGGTGTGGGTTGCCTGGTCGACAGCTGCCGGACCTGCCCCTCCTGCGAAGCTGGACTGGAGAACTACTGCGACGTCGGGATGACCGGTACGTACAGCGGTGTCGAGAAGGAGACGGGGCGCCCGACGTACGGCGGATATTCGGATACGATCGTCGTCGATCGACACTTTGTCCTGCAGATGCCGGCGGGGATCGATCCGACGACCGCTGCGCCCCTGCTCTGCGCCGGCATCACGACCTACTCGCCGCTCCGGCACTGGAACTGCGTTCCCGATATGCGCGTAGGCGTCGTGGGCCTCGGCGGACTGGGACACATGGCGGTCAAGCTGGCGACCGCGATGGGTGCCAAGGTGACGCTCTTCACCACCTCGCCCGACAAGGCGGCGGACGCAAAGCGGTTGGGGGCGGTGCGGACGGTCGTTTCAACGGATCAAAGCGCCATGAACGCGGCCGCTGGTTCGCTCGACCTGATTCTGAACACCGTGTCGGCGTCGCATTCGCAGGACCCGTTCCTGAACACCCTCACGCGCGACGGTACACTCGTGCTCCTCGGCGCTCCGGCGGTACCGCATCCGCCGAATCACGCATTCTCGCTGATCATGCGCCGCCGCTCCATCGGCGGATCACTGATCGGTGGGCTGCCCGAGACGCAGGAGATGCTCGACTTCTGCGCTGAGCACAAGATCGGCGCCGATGTCGAGGTCGTGAAGATGTCGGAAGTGAACACTGCCTGGTCGAGGATGCTGAAAGGCGATGTGAAGTACCGCTTCGTCCTCGACGTGTCGTCGATCGGCGACTGAGGTCCTTTGTCTCGGGTGATGATCGGGCCGCAGACGCCCTATCGTCACCCGACACAACGTTGCACCCGCTGGTTTACTGGAGCGCGATGCGCAGCGTCACGAAGATGGAACGTGGCGGCAGGATGAAGTAGTTGGGCACGCCGTTGACCGCATAGCCGCTGCCGAACTTCTGCGAGTTCCCAAGGTTCGTCGCGCGCACGCTCAGATCGTGCGACGCGAGGGGAATGCGAACGATGGCGTCGAACATGGTGAAGGCGGGGAGCACCAGCGCACGGTCTCCATCATTGCGCAGAAAGCTCTCGCTCTGATGCCGCGCCTCCATCCCGACTTCGAGCCATCGCGCGGCGCGCCAGTCGATACGCTGGGTCGCCGAAAAGGCGGGCGCCAGCAGCGGCGGTACGTCGCGCCGAACGATCTGCACCGGGCCTGTGGAGTCGACGAATTGCCGGATCCGGTTGTGGCTGGCCGAGGCGACCGTGGTCGCGGTCACGCTTTTGGACGGCGTCCAATGCGCCTCGAGCTCCACCCCCTGACGGACACTCACACCAACGTTGCTGCGCAACTCCGCACCAAGCGGCGAGAGCGCACCGATGCGTGCAATCTCGTTCCGGAAGTCCATCCGGAAGGCGTTGAGTTCCACTCGTGCGGTGCGTCCGCGCCAGCGTATTCCTCCCTCGCTGGCTACGACCTGTTCCGGCCGAACGCGTTGTAATCCACCCAGATCCGTGAGCGCGGTTTGTGAGACATCGTCGTTGCCCGCGAGGAGGTCGTTACGAGCTGGTTCCCGTGTCGTGCGACCGACAGACGCGAAGAGCTCCATGTTCGGGCGCACAGACGCCGTGAGACCAACGCGTGGATTGAAGAACGTCCACGATATGGATGGCTCCTGCCCGCCAAAACCCGCACGGGCGTCGGGGGCGTATCGGAACAGGGCTCGGCGGACCTGGAGATCGGAAAACCAGGTCAGCGGACCGTTGACCAGTGCAATCTTCGCGAAGGCGCTCCCGTCAACCTTGTGCCCCGTGTTCAGGTACGTGTTGTTGACCAGATCGGGACGCACATAGGCGGCGTGATCGCGGCTGTAGGTGTTGGCGTTGATACCGATGTTCAGCCGAAGAGCGGAGCGTGTCAGATTCACCGCGCTGGTCACGCCGTACCAGCCAAAATCGAGGCCGAAATTTCCGATCGTCGTGCTGTCGAACCGCACGTCGTAGTTACCGTTGGCGGCGATGCGGTACACTGTCGAAGCAAACTGCAGATCGGGCTTGAGCTGACTGGTGTGCGAGACGGCGAGCAGGGTCTGTGTAAAACGGTCCTGCTCTTCCGGCGTCAGTGGATTGATGCGCCGATCGCGCTGAAGGTCGGAGAGCGGTACGGCAAGGTAGGAGAGCGTGTCGCGAAGCTGCCCTGTCAACAGCGTGACCTTCACCATGTTTCGCTCACCGATCCAGCCGGCTTGTGCGAGTCCGGAGACGCCCTGCAGTCCGGCGTTCCGTCTGAAGCTGTTCGTTCTGAGCGCGGAGAATCGCGCCGCGGCAGCGAAGCCCGACTGTGTCGTTCCACTGTTGGCCTCGAGCATCAACCGTCGCGCACCAAACGATCCCACCTGCAGTTCGGTGGCCACCTGTCTGCGAACACCGAACACCGGCTTCGTCTCGAAGTTGATGGAGCCGGCGAACGACGCGGTACCGGTGCCGCTCGTCCCGACACCTCGCTGCACCTGCACCGACTGCACGCTCGAAGCGAGATCGGCGAAGTTCGCGAAGTAGAAGACCTGATCTTCAGGGTCGTTGAGTGGAATCCCGTCGATCGACAGATTGATGCGGGACTGGTCCATCCCGCGCAGACGCAGGTAACTGTACCCCCAGTTCGATCCCGACTCGGCGTGCGCTGTCAGTGACGGCGTCGTTCCCTGCAACATCAGGGGAACATCCTGCGCGAAATTTCGGCGAGTGATCTGCACCGGGCCGATGATCGTCTGTGCGATCGGGGCCGAACCGTTGGCGCGCACGGCCCGCACGATGACCCCTTCGAGGCCGCGGGTGCGACCGACGCTGTCGGTGCGCGTGGTGTCTGATGGGCGCTGAGCACTGGCGACGCCAGATGCGAGCGCAGACGCGGCGATGGCCGCGATTGCGTGACGAAACATGAATGACTCCCTACGCCGGTATTATCCGGATCAGGTTCGGCGGGACTCTCTCAGCCCCGAGCCAGAAGCGGCTCGGGGCACCCCGGTCTATGTCTCACAATGATAGTCACGCCACGCTGCGCAGCAAAACCCCTCGCGGTGCAGGCACTGACGTTCAGCGGTATGGATACACGAGAAAGAACACCAGCGACATCGCGCTCAACAGCCACAGCGGCGGAGGAATTTCTCTCGCGCGGCCGGTGATCACCTTCAACACCGGATACACCAGCAGACCGGCCGTCATGCCGACGCCGACGTTGAACGTGAAGCTGATCAGGACGATGGTCAGGAATGCCGGCACCAGTTCGGTGTAGTCGGTGAAATCGAGCCTGGTGATTGGTGCCACCATCAGAATGCCGATGGCGACCAGTGCCACACCCGCAGCGTGAGTGGGAATGGCGGTGAGCAGAGGTGAGAACAGCAGCGACAGCGTGAAGAGCGCTGCCACGACGACGGCCGTGAACCCTGTGCGCCCCCCCTCCTCGATGCCAACCGCTGATTCCACGAACGCGCCACTGGTCGTCGTTCCGACCAGCGGTGCCACCAGATTGGCCAGCGCATCGGCGAGCATCGGCTTCTCGATGTCCGGGAGGTTCCCATCGGCATCGAGCAAGCCGGCGCGTTCGGACAGGCCGATCAGCGTACCGATGGTATCGACGAACGCCATCACGAAGATGATGACCACAACCGGCAATGCCTTGAGGGTCAACGCACCGGCGATGTCGAGCTGGAACGCGATCGGCGCGATACTCGGCGGCAGACTCACGATCGCCGTCGGTGGTGGAGTGACTCCGCTGATGAACGACAGCACGGTCGTGATCAGAACGCCTGCGATCAGCGCTCCCTTCACCCGCCTGGTGAGCAACCACACGGTGGCAATGAACCCCAGCAGCGCGAGAAGCGTGGCGGGGTTGGACAGGCGTCCCAATGCCACCGGTGCGCCTGGCACACCGACTGTCACAAACCCGATCTGGTTCAGTCCGATGAAGGTCAGGAACAGACCGATCCCCACGGCGAAGCTGT
>Ga0105046_10001673_pt1 | contig 34356 bp, 36 predicted proteins | sample MAT03_FD_78385 | JGI IMG/M metagenome (GOLD analysis project Ga0105046, IMG submission 78385) | Freshwater microbial communities from Lake Fryxell liftoff mats and glacier meltwater in Antarctica - MAT-03 (megahit assembly) | ecosystem: Environmental > Aquatic > Freshwater > Ice > Liftoff... | reverse complement strand
TTGGCGCGGATTGCTGTTCTGGGTGGAAACCAGGGCGGGGAAGACCGTGCCGAAGTTCGGGTTGTTGGGATCGGTATTGAAGTTATCGCGGCCGAAATAATTGTGGTTGAACAGATTGAAAGCTTCCGCGCGGAACTGAATGCGGAGGCGTTCGGTGATCTGGGTGTTCTTGAGGATGGACGAATCGAGCGTGAAGGCGCGGTGCTTGCGAATCTGGCCCGAGCGCGACGGTGTGGAGCGCGGGGCGTAGTTGGGGAGTTGCAGCCAGGACGCATCAGCGACATTGGCCGAGCACCCGAGCGTGATGGAATAGGGCTGCACGGCGACCGTTCCATCGTTGAACTGACGAGCGACGCAGGGGCTCCAGCCGCGAACCTGGTTGGCCTTCCAATCGATGTTGGCAACCCTGGGATCCTTCAACTGGATGACGTTGCCGGGCAGATTATTGGGTTCGCCGCTGGCAGTGGTGAAGAAGCTGGTGACTTCCCAGCCGCCGATGAACTTGTTGGCGAAGATCGGCAAAGCCACGATGGCTTATAGCGGCTGGAGTTGCGGTGCGTTTGATTTCGACAATGACGGCTGGAAGGATTTGTTTGTGGCGGGAGGCGACGTGCAGACGAATACGGCGAGGTTTTCGAGCCGGGCTTCGAAGCAGACGAATCTGCTGCTCCGTAACAAAGGCGACGGAACGTTTGAACCGGTGGTGACAGGGACACCGGCGTGGCACCGGGGAGCCGCTTTTGCGGATTTCGATCACGACGGGAGTATTGACGTCGTAGTGACAAGGCTGGGCGAGACGCCGGTGCTGCAGATGGGCACGAAGCCCGCGGGGCATTGGCTGCGGCTGCGTTTGGAGGGTACGAAATCGAACCGGGACGGGGTGGGCGCGCGGGTGATGATCGGTAAACAGACGAACCACGTGACGACGGCGGTGGGTTACGCGAGTACGAGTAGCCGCGAGGTACATTTCGGAGTTGGCGCGGCGAGTGTGATTCCGAGCGTCGTCATCCACTGGCCGAGCGGCGCGAAGCAGACTTTAACGCACGTTCGGGTCGATCAGACGATCAGCGTGAAAGAGCCGTGATGGTATCGTCGAAGGGACAGTGAACGCACTTCTGGCAATACTCAATGTCTTCGTGAATCCTGCGGAGACGGTTCGGCGCATCCGGGGAAACAAACTGGCGTGGTTCCCACCGGTTTTGTTGGGTGGACTGATCATGGCGGCGTACAACTACACGCTGCCGCATGTGACGATGCAGGCGATGCGCAATGCGCCGCCGGACGGAATCACGACCGCGAAACTCGACGAGATGATGGGCACGATGCAGGCGCTGACGCGATTCAGCACTATTTCCGCGCCGATGCTGTTCGCGGTGATGACGCTGATCGGGGCGGTGCTGATTTTTGCGGCGTGCGTGGTGCTGACGGTGAATGTTAAGTTCCCGGACCTGTTCAATTTGATGGCCCATGTGGGTCTGATCAATGCTCTGCAGGCTTTAACGCATTTAGTTATTTTGCGGCGGCTGTCCGGCGCCTTCACCGTGAAGGAGTTGGCGCCGAATTTTGGCCTGGAGTTTCTCGTGCCAGACGGCGGATCCAGGCTGCTGATGGGGTTGGCAACCTTCTTCTCGATCTTCACGGTTTGGCATATCGTGATGCTGGTAATCGGCTTTGCGGCGCTGGCCAGGATCGGCAAAGCGAAGGCTTTTTTGGTGACATCTCCGAGTTGGCTGATCGGGCTTATTTCCGCGCTGATCGGGGCACTGTTCCGCTAGGTCCGGCACCGGCGCCTAGAAGGCTCTGTTTCCCGCCACCCACGTCTGCTCGACGGAACGGGTATTCTTGATGCCTTCTAAAGGATTCTTGCCGAGTACAACGAAGTCCGCCCACTTTCCGCGCACAAGCGTTCCGAGCATCTTATCTTCCTTCAGGAACTCGGCGGAACTTCGTGTGGCGGCGGCGATAATCTGCGCGGGAGTCAGCCCCGCGTCGGCCATGAACTCCATTTCGAGGTGTTCGAAGTAGCCGGGGAACCGAGCCGGGGGCCCGGTGTCGGTACCAAAGCCGAACTTCACGCCGGCGTCTGCCATTTTCTTTAAGTTCTTCTTTGCGATTTCGATGAATTCGGTTTCATAGCGTGGCCAGTGAGGATCGGCGGCAGCGGAGCGTTGCTTGTATGCGGCGGACTTGATGGTTTCCCGATCGGCGGGGTCTACGCTACGGACAAACCAGGGATCATCGGCCCACGGTGCGCCTTTGGCGTAGGTGAAAACGGAGTATTCTCGCGTCAAGGTGGTGGCGGAGAGCCATGCGCCCTTTTGCTTCATCAGCTTGATCAGATCATCATCAACAGGAACGTCGCGGATACTGTGGCCCAAACCGTGCAAACCTGCGGCGACGAGTTGCTTGGCATCGCTCAGGTAAAAAATGTGAGCGGATGTGGGAATTCCATACTTTTTCCCTTCGCGGATGATGGCAGCGGAAAGGTTCTGAGGAATTTTCACTTCTTTGCCGAGATGATCGTCGACCCAAATCTTGAGCATGTCGACTTTGTGCCCGGCTTCAGTCTTGACGGCGTCGATGACCTGTTGCTCGGTCGTCACTTCGTACGGGACGCCCCTCATCCCAGGGGCGGCGGTGGGATAACCAGCCTTACCTGTAAAGCCGCGACCGGCGGTATAGATCCGCGGGAGGGAGGGACGCCCGGCGCGCTGTTCAGCCCTCATCTCGAAGACCAGCGGCTGATCGGCGCCCATGCTGAGCACCGCGGTAACGCCGTTTTTGGCGTAGGTTTTCAACTGATCGTTTACGTTTTCGCGAGTAAAATTCTTCGGGTCCTGGGCCATACGCTTGGTATTTCCAAGGTGGCAGTGCAAATTAATGAGGCCAGGAATGACGTATTTGCCGGCAAGCTCGATAATTTCTGGTTTGCCGGCGGGCATTTTCAGGCCTGCCTTCGGGCCGGCATAGGTGATCTTACCGTCGGTAATTACCATCGCCGCATTTGGCAGGGCCGCTTTGCCAGTGCCGTCGATCAATGTGAAGCCCTGAAAAATTCGCGTCTCAGCCATCGATAGGCTTACGCCTGCCAACAACATCCAAATCGCCATACGTGTCATGGCTTTGAATTTTATCAGATGGAGGCGACGGCGATCGCAGGCTTTAAGACTCCATGTCCGTGCCCACTTCTTTCTTATGCTTCGGCTTCTTTTTTCGGGAATCGGTTTCCATGGGCCGGGCTGCTTTCACGATGCCGACGACGTTACGCGCCACGCGCCGAACAGTCTTTCCAGCGTCGGGCCCTTTCGGCTTTTTCTTCGTTGCCATGTGGCTTGTATCTCCAATCCTTCAGACCGGGTCAGTTGACGGGGGCAAAAGGGTTCTATAATGATAGTTGTATTCAGAAGGAGGCCGTATGGGACGCTCAATTGGGCCTATGGAGCTCGTTATCATCCTCGCGATTGCTTTGCTATTGTTCGGGGGCAAGAAAATCCCCGAAATGGCGAAGGGATTAGGGGAAGGTATCAAGAACTTCAAGAACGCCATCAAAGAAGAACAGAAACCGCCCACCGAGGAAAAGAAGCAAGCCTAACGGGCTTCCGCTCGACGCTCGCACTTTGAGCGAAAAGAAATCGGTATCAAACCAAGAAGCCCGCCGGTCTCCCGGCGGGCTTCTCATTATGAACCAGACGCGAAGCGCCTACTTCTTTTTCGGCGGTACGATCGCGTCCTTGACAGCTTTCGCCACCCGGAACTTCACGACCTTTTTGGCCGGGATCTTGATCGCCGCACCGGTCGCCGGATTGCGACCCATGCGCGCCTTGCGTTCCTGGCGAACGAGGCGGCCAAGGCCGGGAAGAACGAACACGCCGTTCTTTTTGGTTTCCTTGATGGCAATGTCGGAATAAGCGGCCAGCAGCGCTTTTACCTGCTTGCTGGTGGACCCTTCGACGGCGTCGACGAGGGCCTTTACGAGTTGAGTCTGCGTCATACGAACTGCAGCCATGTTGAGCTCCTTACTAAACTAAAACTGATTCTCCCAAGAGATGCGCCCCCGCTGCCAAAACCATTTTTGCTACTAAATGTTCCAGCGACGAGCGTTGTTCCGATAATAAGGGAATCCGAACGCGGCTGTAAAGAGGAAATATGCCTGAAACCCCCATTTTTCGCGGATTTTTCGTAATGCAGGCCTCCAAACCCCCATTCCGTGCGGGTTTGGCGGGTCCAGACCCCGCGAAAGGCTTGCCAAAAGTGGCGTTCGAAACGTCTTTGGGCACGCTCATTATTGAAATTGATGAGGTCGCGGCGCCGGAAACGGCGAGTAATTTTATGGGTTACGTGGAGTCTGGGGCCTACGACGGCGGTCAATTTCACCGGACGGTGACGCCGGACAATCAGCCGGAAAATGAGATTCGAATCGGCGTCATCCAGGGTTCCATGCGAAAGGGCGCGACCGCGTATGCCCCGGTGGCGCTGGAACACACGACGCGGACGGGAATCTCCCATCTAAATGGCGCCATCAGCATGGCTCGCAGCGGACCGGGCACGGCGACGAATCAGTTTTTCCTCTGCGTGGGGGACCAGCCGGAGCTGGATTTTGGCGGCCGCCGGAACCCGGATGGACAGGGTTTTGCGGCGTTCGGAAGGCTGGTATCGGGCTGGCTGGTACTGAAGCAGATCCAGATGTCGCCCGCGACAGGACAGACGCTGCAACCGCCGGTTCAGATTGTGCGCGCACGGCGTCTGTAAGCTAAATATCCGATGGCGCTGGCGGCGGCGGCCAAGGGCACGAGCATGATTACGATACCTTTATTGAGCGCGTCAGCACGCGCCCGCGATTGCGCTTCGGCGGTACGGAAACACATGGCGCACTGGCCCCAGCTAAGCGTCGAGAGGAAGAGGAGGACGGTAAGCTTCATCGCAACGTCCAGGCGCGCAGGCCGTCGGGGAGTAGCGCCAACAGGAGCGCGATGCAGAGGAAGAGCCCCGGTATCAACAGCAGCAGTGGCTTTGGCCGGTGTGTCTTCAGGTGCATGAAGAACCAGGCGATCAGCGCCGCCTTTGCGAACGAGAGGATCAGCAAGGCAGCCAGCATCAAGCGCGGTTCCAGGCGAACCCACGCCAAGCCCACTTCAAAAAACGTGAGTAGGACCAACAGAAGCCAAACGGCGATGTAGCTCATACCTTAACCGCCAACAGATAGACAAGCGGGAATACAAACATCCAGACCAGATCCACAAAGTGCCAGTAGAGTCCGCCTGTTTCCACATCTTCCGCGGAAAACTTGCCGCGCCGGACGCCAATGGTGAGGATCGCGAGGTAGATCAAGCCGGCGGCGACATGCGCCATATGCAGGCCGGTCAGGCCGAAAAAGACGGAGCCAAAGAGACTGGTTGACGGCGTGATCCCGTCGATTTGGATGAGATGGCGCCATTCCGTGAGATGCAGCCCGATAAACGCCGCGCCCCCGAGAATCGTGGCGAGCAACCACTGCACGGCACGCTTGCGGTCGTCCTTGCCCATGGCATCCACGGCCCAGACCATCGTCAAACTGGAGGCCAGAAGAACGATCGTCATGACGGTCGCGTAGAGAATGCCGGGGGAGAGTGAGAAGGGCGTGGGCCAGCCGGGATTGGCCAGGCGGAGCGCCGAGTAGATTACCAGCAGCGTCGCGAATGTCAGCAGGTCGCTGAGTATGAACAGCCACATGCCGAGAGTCTTGAGCCCGCGCGGGTTCACGCCCACACCTCAAAAAGAAATACCAAGTAAATCCAGAGAGCGCCGACGAAATGCCAAAAGAGGCTCGCGCGCGCTCCAAAACGGCCGATTGCGGCGACGCCGGCCACCGCGTGGGCGGCATGGGCGGCTATCAACACCCCGAAAAAGGCTTCGCCGATAACAAAAAGGCGCAGGCCCGCCAACAGCGCCAATTGCGACGACACCAGCGCCGCGCCGGCGGCCATTGCCGGGCGGACATGGCCGCGTTGAATCAGCCAACTCGCCAACGGCCCCAGCAGCAATGTGGCCCAAACCCAGGTGGGAAGTAGTGGTGTAATCCAATCGCCGCTCAATCCGCGCCGGACCACCATGGCACTGGTGAAAGCGGCGAAAAACATGGAACTGGCGGCGATTAGCAGCGCCTGGCCGGTACGAGCGACGTTAGTCATCCCGCCACTCCCGCGTGGTTGCGCCCCACGGATTTGTCGGGGCTACCGCTCCCCGGCGTTGGCTCCAGAAGTAGTTGAAAAGGAAGATGAGTTGCGCGGCAGCCAGGAAATAGGCGGCATGTGTCACACCAATGTGCAGCGGCATGACGGATTTGAGAAATTCGTACTCTTTGAAATCCGGAAAGCGTCGTGGATTGCCCACGAATCCGGCGAAGTGCAAGGGTACGAATACCGCATACACACCGACAAAAGTGAGGTAGAAGTGCAGTTTTCCCAGACCTTCATGCAGGAACCGGCCATACATTTTGGGGAACCAATAATGGAGCCCCGCGAAGATGGCGAAGATGGCGGCGACGCCCATGATGAGATGGAAATGCGCAACAACGAAATACGTGTCGTGGAAATAGATATCGAGGCCTGGCTGGCCCAGGATGAGTCCAGTAATGCCGCCGGTGATGAAGAGCGAGACGAAGCCCAACGCAAAATGCATGGCGGCGGTGAACCGTAGCCGTCCGCCCCAAAGCGTGGCCAGCCAATTGAACGTCTTCACGGCACTGGGAACGCCGACAGCGAGAGTCAGAACGCTGAAAGCAATCGACGAGTAAGGGCTCATCCCGCTGATGAACATATGATGGCCCCACACTACAAAACCCAGCCCGCCGATCGCCAGCAGCGCGATGGCCATCGCCTTGTAACCGAACACTTTTTTTCCGCTGAAGACGCTGAGAATCGTGCTGATCAGGCCCATGCCGGGGAGGATGGCAATATAGACCTCAGGATGCCCGAAGAACCAGAAGAGGTGCTGGAAGAGCACCGGTGAGCCTCCGGAACGTGTCTGAATCTGATCATTGACAATCAACCCGCCGGGGATGAAAAAGCTTGTTCCGGCATTTCGATCGAGCATCAGCAGGATGCCACCGGCCAGCAACACGGCGAAGGCGAAGAGGCTGATCAAGGCGGTGACAAACCAGCCCCAGCAGGTGAGCGGCATATCGAAGTAGCCCATGTCCGGCGCGCGCAATTCGATAACGGTCACAATGAAATTGATCGCCGCCATGAGGCTGGCGACGCAGAACAGGGCGATAGAGAGAATCCACAAATCCTGCCCCAACCCCTGCCCCGGCCCAGTGATTTTCCCGAGCCCGGAAAGCGGCGGGTAGGCGGTCCAGCCGGATAAGGGCGCGCCTCCTTCCACAATAAGCGCCGCCAGCAAGGTGAGCAGGGAGAGCGCCGTGGTCCAGAACGACAGCATGTTCAGGACGGGAAAGGCCATATCGTGCGCGCCGATCTGGAGCGGTAGAAAGTAGTTTCCGAAACCCGACTGCGGCGCCGTTGTCAGCACGAAAAACACCATGATCGTGCCGTGCATCGTCATCAACGACAGGTACAATTCCGGCGTCATTTGACCGCCCGGCGCGCCGTCCGGCCAGAGCAGTCCGAACAGCTTCACTTTCGTGTCCGGATGGACCAGATGAAATCGCATGATCAGTGACAGGACCATGCCAAACAACACGCTGAATAGAGCGAGCCCAATGTACTGCTTGCCAATCACCTTGTGGTCCGTCGAAAAAATCCTCACGGCAGGACAACCTTTTGCCGTGCCTCCAACAGCCAATCCTCAAACGCATCCGGCGCCATGACGACCAGCGCGCTGCGCATTTGATGATGACCGAGGCCACACAATTCCGAACAAGGCACCTCATAGGCGCCCGGCTTATCAGCGGTGAAGTGGAGCGGAATCGTCATCCCTGGTACGACATCCTGCTTCAGCCGCAGTTCGCGCACGAAGAAATTGTGAATGACGTCGCGGCTCTTCAACAGCAGTTCCACCGGCCGGCCGGCGGGGACGCGGAGTATAGGCGCGGTGAGGTCGTCGTCGCCTTTAGGATCCTTGCTGTCGATGCCAAAGGGATTGCCGCCGGCGTCGTCAATCTGCCTAATGTCAACGCGCCCAAACGCACCATCGGCGCCCGAGTAGCGATACGACCACGCGAACTGTTTGGCCATTACTTCTACGCGTAACGCGCTGGGATCGGAGTTTTTGAGATGGACGCCAGCCCAGATTCCCTGCCCCGCGAAGGCGAGCGCCAGAAACACCATGGCAGTCACGGACGTCCAGAGAAGTTCGAGCTTGGTACTGCCGCAGTTGACGGACGGCGCCTGACCACGGTCCCGGTACCGGAAGATGACCCACACCAGCAGCCCTTGCGCGAGCACAAAAATGGACCCGACAACCCACAACGTAAACAGTAACTGCGCGTCGTAGTCTTTCGCATGGGCGGAAATGGCATCGGGGAACCACCAGCGCGGCTGGAAGAATAGCGCCAGAGTCGCGCCTGCAAGAGCGGCAATCAGGATTGCAATCGCCATAGAAGGCTTATTTTACGCTACTCCCATCAACGGCAGCGTCACCGTAAATACGGCGCCGCGCGGTTGCTGATTCTGCGCCGTCACCAGGCCACCATGCTCAACCACGATCGACTGCACGATATGCAGGCCCAGTCCACGCCGTCCGCGCGACTTTTTCGTCGTCACGTTCGGCTCAAAAAGCGTTGGCAGAATCGACGCGGGAATTCCCGGCCCATTGTCGGCTACCGTTAACGTGACGATGCCGCCTTCGCAAGCCGCGCCGATCGCCACTTCAGCGCCTTGGGGATTCGCCTGCGCGGCATTGAGAAATAGATTTACGAAAACGCGCTCCCACGCGGCCGTCGAGCCGGGCAGCGTGACACCGGGCGCCAGCAGACGGGAGTACTGAATTGCCGTGCCGCGGGTGAACGTGAGGACGTCCTCCGTGTGCTGCACGGCGTTGTCGAGAATCTCGGTCAAGTCGCCCGGACCGGTTATCGTTTCGTTCAACGAGGCCACTATGCGCTCCCCGCGCCGGACGCTACGGCGAATCGTGTTTGCCAACTTGGTCCATTTGCCGTCGGAAGACAGGAGTTCCGCCGCCTCCGAGAGCGTTTCAAATACGTTGTTCAAGTCGTGGGCCAAGCCCTCGACGGTTAATTCAGAATCACCACGCATATTGCGGCCCTACGTTCGGATCGACTCCAGCGTAGCGAAAAATTCAGGGAAAGACACGCTGGCCGCTTGGGCCTCATTCACAATGGTTTCCCCGCCCTCAGCCACCAGGCCGGCCACGGCGAATGCCATGCCGATCCGGTGATCGCCAAAGCTATCCACTTCGGCGGCCCGAAAAGTCTGCTTGCCGGGGATGTGGAATCCATCCGCGGCGGTTTCAATTTGGATGCCCATCCGGCGCAGGTTATCGGCCACGGTGGCAATCCGGTCCGTTTCCTTGACCCGCAATTCCGACGCGTCGCGCACCGTCAGGCCATGTTCGCTGGTAGCGCCCAGCACCGCCAGCACCGGAATCTCGTCGATCAAAGCGGCCGTCATTCCTTTCTCAATCACACCGCCTTGAAACTTGGAATTCCGAACGCGAAGATCGCCCACCAACTCGCCGCCTGCCGATCGGACGTCCAGCACCTTCACCTGGCCGCCGCCTCCCACGAGGAAATCAATCAATGCCGTCCGCGACGGGTTCACCCCGACATCGTAAAGCACCACATTGGCCTCGTCGCTCATCATCGCGGCCACCAGGAAGAATGCCGCGCCGGACAAATCGCCGGGGACGTAGAGTTCTCGGGCCTGCAATTCAACGCCGCCGGTAACAGTGGTCATGCGCCCTTCCGTGCGAATTTCCGCGCCGAATTCGCGGAGCGCCAATTCGGAATGGTCGCGCGTCTTCAATGGTTCCGTAACGACGGTGTCGCCCTCGCAGGAAAGCCCGGCGAACAACACGCAACTCTTCACCTGAGCGGAGGCGACGGGCGTTTGATAGTGGATCGCGCGCAAGTCGCGGGTCCCGTGAATCGTAATCGGCGGATAGGTGCCGTCAACGGCTTCGATCCGCGCGCCCATCAATTCCAGTGGCGTCATAATCCGCTTCATCGGCCGGCGGGAAAGCGACTCGTCGCCGAAAATTGTGCTGGCAAACGGCTGGCCGGCCAAAATACCGCTTAGCATGCGCATCGTCGACCCGGAGTTGCCTGCGTCCAATTGACCTTCCGGCGCTCGCAAACCGCGCAGTCCGCGTCCGTGGACTTTCACTTCGCCATCGGACGTCTCAATTTCAATCCCCATCGCCTGCATACAGCCGAGGGACGAATGCGGATCGGCGCCAGAAGAAAAGTTCTTCAGTGTTGAAGTGCCTTCTGCTATCGCGGAAAGGATGGCATAGCGATGAGAAATCGACTTGTCACCCGGAAGGCGGATCGCGCCGCCAAGCGCTTTCGAGGGAGCAATACTTACCTGCATGGGCAATCCTTTATTGTACCCGGCAGGATGCACGGCGCTCGACCGAATTACGCGGTAGCGGAGTAAGTGGGCATTGCGAACATGACCAGCGGCCGGGCGGCGCGGAAGCGTTCAAAGCGGTACCCAACTCCAAATACGGTTTGGATATACGTATCGCCAAAGGAACCGAGCTTCCGGCGCAGGCGGCGGATGTGAACATCGAGGGTTCGCGTCCGTGTCCCTTCGCAGTAGCCCCATACTGTACTCAGGAGGATCTCTCTCGGCACAATCTCACCGGCATTGCGGGCGAGCATGCTGAGGAGTTCAAGCTCTTTCCTGGTTAGGGTCAGCCGGCGGCAATCCAGTTCCACCGGTCCGGCATTTTCTATTGAAAGGTGTTCATCGCGGTACATCGTCGTGCGCTCCATGAAGGTAGATTATGGGAGTTTCCGTTGCAGGTCGTTCCTAAGTTGTAAAAAAGTTGTAAAAGGTCAACAGTGCCCCTCTTTCTAATCCTTCTCCTCCAACTCGGCGTTTTCGCTCAGCCGAAGACTTACATTTCCCCGCGCGCGCTGAAGCCGATCCATATCGACGGAAAGATCGACGGCCAATGGCGCGAGGCGCACTGGACATCGAATTTCGTCGATATCGAGGGCAGCGCCAAGCCCCTGCCCCGCTTCCGGACACGGGCCAAAATGCTCTGGGACAAGGAGTACTTCTACATCGCCGCCGAACTGGAAGAGCCGCATGTGTGGGGCACGATTACCAAGCACGATGCTGTCATCTTCCACGACAACGACTTTGAACTCTTTGTCGACCCCAACAGCGATAGCCACGAGTACTTCGAGTTCGAGATGAACGTGCTGAATACGGGCTGGGATCTGTTCCTGCCCAAACCTTACAAAGACGGTGGTTCGGCCGACAACGGCTGGGAGATCCCGGGCTTGAAAACCGCGGTCCGGGTAAATGGGACTTTGAATGATCCGCGCAACGGCGATAAGGGTTGGACGCTGGAGATAGCGATTCCCTGGAAGGCGTTCGGCGAGGCGGCGCGGATGCCGCTGCCGCCTGTCGCGGGCGACGTCTGGCGTGTGAATTTCTCCCGCGTGGAGTGGCAGCACGAGTCGAAGGACGGCAAGTATCAGCGCGTGCCAGGCACGAAGGAGGACAACTGGGTCTGGTCGCCGCAGGGCAAGGTCAACATGCATCTGCCTGAACACTGGGGCTACGTGCAGTTTGTTGAAAAAACCGGCGGCGTTTTTTCGGGTGACCCTTCCTGGCCGGTGCGAATGGAACTACAAGCCTATTACCAGCGGCAACACGACTTCCGCCGGGCGAACAAACGCTGGGCCACGGAAAGCGAATTGCCCCTCGGCACGCGAATCCAGCTACGCCAGCCGGCGGATGGAATGTGGCGAGCGTGCACCGGCGGCCTGTGCATTCGCCAGGACGCGAAAATCGAGCACGATTAGACCGGCTTTACGGGAATTCCAGCACCATGCAGTTTGGCTTCCACGCCATCGCGCGTGAGGCGCGAGGCGTCATATTCAACGGTGATTTTATCCAGAGACGGATCGACTTGAATGCGTTGGAATCCGTAGATCCCGTGCGCGTCGGAGATGCGCTTCATCAGAGTGTCGTCCAGCGGCCGGAGCAGCTCGTAGCGCAGTTGAACCTTCGTCATATAGCTTCCGCTACCAGCATAGCAAGCGCTAGTTCAGCGCCTACGCAGCTTCCAGGAACGGATCCAACTCCTGCGAGAATGCCGGCCACGTCCACGGCGCCGGGATGTCCGGGAGCAACGCGTCATTTTGCGCCTGCACGGCGCCGGTGAAACGCCGCGTGGAGTATTGTCCGCGCAGGCCGGAGTATGGCAGTGTAAAGGTTAGCACTTCGCCAAACGCGCTGGGCTTGCCACCGGTCGGCTCACCAACCAATGTCCATCCGGCGCGCGACAGATCGGCTGCCGCAAACAAGCCGCTTGAAAAGGTCTGCCGCCCGGTAATCATAATGCGCCGAAGATGGGACGGGACCGCGGGCAGCAACCGCGCCAGCACGGCGCTATTGCCGCCAACATTGTTCCTGACATCGACGATGAATCTCTCCCCAGGATTATTCGTCAAGGCGGCAGCGAAATCGGCTCGAAAGCGCGTCGCCGGAATGATTGGCATCTCCGCACAGACGTTGTACTTGAAATATAAAGTCCGGCTGCAGTCGCGGCATCCGAACCTGTACACGAAGGTGCCTCGCGCGCAATGGGATCAGGCGGCTACGGCGTTGCGTGACAATATTCTTGCGCTGTCCGATACGCAGATCGCCATGGAACTGGCGAGGATCGCCGCCTTCGCCGGTGATGGCCACACGTTTCTAAACTTTCGCACGAGTCCGCTATTTACTTCCTTACCGCTGCGCGCCCAATGGTTCGAGGAGGGCTGGGTGGTCACTTGAGCGCCCTCCGATCAGCCGGCTCTGATTGGGACGGTCATTTTCCGGATCGACGACCCCTCGATGGATGAAGTCATCGAGAAGCTGCCCACGCTGGTGGCCTACGAAAACGAATGGTGGTTCCGGGTGCAAGTGCTCAACTACCTGATCGGCCCGGAAATTCTGTCGAACTTGGGCGTCCAATTGAAGAGAGGATCAACGTTGTCTATAGAACATCGAGATCCGTCTGCCACCGTTCATCACGGCTCGGCCGCGCCCATAGGACTGGGAGGGCGAGAGCAAAGAGGAGAGCCCGCATGCAAACATTATGTCCAAAGTTCGTGAATCGGTTTGTAGAGCCCTTCATTGGCGTAAGGCACATACTCAAACCCGCGTCCAAACGGGTCATCGTAGCGGATGTTCGTCCAGTTGATTCCCAGCGCAGAGTAGATCGTCGCCTCCACGTCCTCCACTCGTACATCTCTCTCACCAGACCAGCCGAACTCTTCCGTGCGGGCGCCCGTCGGATCAGTCTTGCCGATGGCTCGACCGCCTTTCACCCCGCCGCCGGCGAAGAACACAAACTGCTGCAAATAGTGGTCGCGCCCCGCCGTCGCTGAAAGAGGCCCGACGGTCCGGCCGAATTCACCCATCATGACGATGAGCGTTTCCTTCAACTGTCCGCTCGATTTCAAGTCGGCCAGCAGGGTGCTCAAAGCGTCATCCACCACCTTGCCGAGCGAGAAAATGGAGGTCTGCCCTGCCTGCGTGGTGTAGATGTTGTTATGCATATCCCACCCGCCGAGCGAGACCTGGATGTAGCGCGTACCCATATTCGCTTCCAGAACCTGCTTGGAGGTTAGCAGCGCATTCCCAAAAGCCGTGTTGCCATAACGCGCGGCATCCGCGGTCGTGAACTTGAAGGCGTTATCGACCGCGGGGTTATACATCAAACCGCGCGCGGCTTGATAAAAGGCGCCGAAATCGGTAATCGGGTCGCCGTAGGGCGAATTCACGCGCAGCGAATTATCCAGGCCTTCCAGCAGGGTATATTTCGCTTCCAGCCGCGTTGCGCCGTCGGGATTTGTCGTATTTGGAAGACCGGCCGCGCTCGGCGCGAATTTGAAAGGCTCATAGGTTGCCGGCAGGTACCCCGCGCCCACCGCGCCATCGGAGTTCAACGCGAGGAAGGTAGGGAAGATCTGTGATGTGGTGCGTTCCCCCCTCTTTTCAATCGAAACGATCGCGCCCATGTTTGGCGCCACATCGCCGAGCACCGCCGCCGGACTGCGTCCGATTTGCACCCACGTTTGTGACAAAGTGTGCTGCGCCGCCCACGCCCGCGCGGAACGCACTAGTGCGATGTCCTCAAATTGCCCGGCCAGCTTGGGGAACACTCCCGTGTTCCATTGCACGCCCTTCAGGCCCGAGGGGCTGAAAGTGGCCGGAGTAATGCCACTCGTCATCTTCAAATCGAAGGTATCCACGTGGCTCGGAGCACCCGCGAGAAGAATGAAGATCACGTTCTTCGCGGTGTTCTTCGTCTCTACGCTCTGCCCCTTTACGACCTGCGCATGCAGCGGCAGCGTGGCCACCGCGGCGCCCATTGTCCGAAGAAAATTGCGTCGGCTGAAAACGGGGCGTGCGTAGAACGGCAAGTGATGGTGGGGATTCTTCTTTATAAACCGGCGGAATGTGGATTCGTTGAACATAATGCCTCAGTAGTTAAAGAAAAAGTCGACTTTGTTATAAAGCGACCACAATAAGTTTTCCGCCGCCTGCTGCCGGTTCCCGGAAGTAAGCGCTTTTCCCGCCGTAGCCCGCTCCGATTCGTCGGGCATTCGCGAAAGCACCGTCAAATACAAATTCTCAACTAGCTCCCGGTCCGTCTTGTTGATGTGTTTCCGCAACAAACTGTCTTGGCCACCGGTTGTAGCTGACCGGGTCCGCGTCATCACAAAGTTGTTGTTCATCAGCGTCAGCGCCTGCTGATCGGATCCGTCGCGCCGCCGCTCCGTGTCCTCCCGGTCACCGGGGTAGAACGGATTCAGAAACGCCGCCGCGCCGCCGCGAGACGAAGGGCTTGTCGTTTGCATTGCCGCCGGTACCACTCGTGTCATCGCGACTGCGCCATTTGGCACTCTCGTGGACACAGCCATGGTGATCGGAGCCGGAACATTCGAAGTCTGGGCGATGGCGTCATAAACTTCTTCCGCCCACAGCCGCTTAACCAGCCGGCGTGCGTGCAGATTATCCCAGGTTGGATTCCATTGCCCGTCATAGCGCGCGCTAAGCTGGTACGCGTCTGAGGTCGCAATGCGCCGCATCAACGCCTTCAGATTGTATCCCCCGTCGATGAAGTCCTGCGCGAGATCCCTGAGCAGCGCCGCATTCGATGGCTGCAATGTCCACGGCGCGGGCGGAGGATTGTCAGCATCCAGGCGCTCCGGATCCATCTGATTAACCGGCTCCACCAGCCCGCGGACCATCAGTTCCTTCCAGATATAGTTCACCGTGGCGCGTGAAAAATTAAAGTCCGTCGTCACCAGTCGCGCCGCCGCCGCGCGAAGTGGTTCTCCGGCATTCGCGGTCAACCCCTCGCCAAACGGGTAGGCGGGCGTTGCGACCCGCGCTCCGCCCACCGCCTGCCGGGGCGGACGGTTCCCGGTCGTCGTATTTAACGCGTAAGTTCCGGTCCGATTCAATCCCAAGGTCCAGTAGTAGATATTCGGGTCGGGCCGTTGATCCCGCGGCTGCTGCACGAATGTGGCCTGCGCAAAAAATGCCGCGAACCCGTAGGCCTGCATGCGACTCGAGCTCTTGCCCCACAGGCTCAGCGTGTCCACATGCCCGCGACCGTTGTGGCAAACGATGCAATTGAAGTGGCTGTTTCCGAGGAAGGTCTCCATCGTCGACGCCGCCATCTGGTCGAAGTGATCCTGCACCGGCCCGCCGGTCGTACGGTTGCCAACTTGCCAGTTCAGTTCCCCCTGCGTCCAGGAGTTTTGCCCTTCCGCGGCAATTAACTCGAATGCCATCCGGTTATACGGCTTTCCGTCCTTCAGCGAACTATAGATCCAGTTGTAGAACGCTTCGCGCCCCTCCGCTCGCCTCAGCGTATTTGTCGCTCGGACCTGATCCGTGTTCTTGTACAAGTCGCCGAAATACATCGCCCACTTGTCCACCCACTCCGTCGAATTCAGCAGCTCATCCACATACTTCGCCCGCTTGTCTGGATCGCCGTCCGATACAAAAGCCGTTACCCGCTCCGGACTTGGGACCCGCCCTGTCAGGTCGAGTGACACTCGCCGGACAAACTCGTAGTCGTTCGCGCGCGCCGCGGGCTCGATGCCTTTCGCTTGCAGAACCCCAAAAATATGCTTGTCGACGACATTTCCGGAGCTCGAGCTCTGCAAACTCGAATTCGTCCGGCTTCCTCCGGGTACAAATTGTTGCGGACCCAACCGAGCCACAACCGCTTCAGTCTCGTATGAGACCGACCGCCTCGCCGCGGCAAGGCTGGTCTCCATAAACTGCGCTCGCTTCGGTCCGAAGTATGCACATTCGGAGTGGTCCGCGTTCATCGCGTTTTCCGGCTGTCCCCACGCCAACGTCATTGACGCCAAGGCTATAAAGGCGCTGCGTTTCATGTTGCTTGGTCCCCTAACTCTTCCAGGCGGCATTCTGGCCCCGATGACGCCCCGGATCCATCTTGAATCGCGGTGGTCATCACCTTGATTCTAAGAGATGGAACCCCCTCTCTACGCCCAAGTTTCGGACCTAGGTCAATTTTTCCTGAGAACTCCCCTAATATGCGTACTACCTGCAAATCGCTTGCGCCTGTAAATGATTGAAAACACTAGAGTAGGCTCTGCTACACTGATTCTTGTGCGAGCGCGCCGAACCATCCACGTACTGGCTCTATTCCTACCGGCAGGTCTACTCGCACAGCAGCCTTTGACTTTGGCCGCCGCCATCCGCGAGGCCTTGGGAAAGCACCCTCTTCTCGCCGCCGCCGACGGCCGGGTCTCGACCGCCCAGGGACTCTTGGAACAGGCGTCGCTCAAACCAAATCCCCGTCTGACCATCCAACTCGAAAATCTCCGAAGCGGCTGGCAGTCCCCTTATCGTCCGCTTACCGACAACGACCATTTCATTTTCCTCACCCAGACCCTGGAAACCGCCCGTAAACGCGAACGCCGTACCGATCTCGCCACCGCCAACAAGGAACTCGCCGGAATTATCAAGGCCATCCTCGCCCAGCGCATCGCCGCCCAGGTTCGCGAGGCGTTCTGGAACGCGTTGGGCGCCGCCCGCGTTGCCGCCATTTACAACGAGACCATCGCTAACTTCGCCCAAACCGTCGCCTACCACGAGGTCCGCGTACGGGAAGGAAATATGGCCGAAGCGGACCTTATTCGTATTCGATTGGAAATGGCCCGTCTGCGCCTCGCCGCTTCGAGTGCAACCCTCGCCGCGGAACGCGCCGCCATCAACCTGCAGCGGGAAATGGGCCGGACCGTTTTTGCAGACAGCTTACCGTTCGAAGGCTCAATCGATGGCGCCGCCACCGTGCCGCCGGAAAATCCGGAGAACGCCCTTAATCGCCGCGCCGAGGTGCGACTCGCCCGTCAGGCCGTAGCCGCCGCGATGGCGAACGAACAACTCCAAACCGCGCTCTCCCGCCCCGATATTGATCTCTCCGGCGGCTACAAACGTACCAACGGATACGATGGCCTGCTGGCCTACTTCAACATGGACCTCCCCTGGCGCAACAAGAACCAGGGCAACATCGCCGCCGCCGGCGCTGAAACCCGTGTCGCCCGCTCCAACGCCGCCGCCGCCGAAGCCATGGTCCGCGCCGAAGTTCGCGCCGCCTACGCTGCCTATCGCCTGCGCCAGAGTCAGTTCGAGGGCATGCTAAACGAACTCACCAATCACGCCCGCGAAACCGCCCGAATCGCGCAAGCCGCTTATCGCGAAGGCGGTTCCGATCTCCTCCGCCTCCTCGACGCCGAACGCGTCCGCCTGGAAACAGAACTCCTCCGCGCCCAGGCTCAAACCGAATTCCGCCTCAGTGAAGCAGCCGTCGAAACGGCGATCGGAGTCCTGCCTTGAAGCGATTCACGCTATTTGCTCTTGCTCTCCTCTCAGCGTGCGGCACAAAACCGGAAACATCCAAGCCGGAACCCGCCAAAACCGCCGAAGCCAAACCGGAACCCGGCGAAGTCCGGCTCAGTCCGGAGCTACAGAAAATCGCAGACTTGGCAACCGCCGAGGTCGAGCGCCGCAACGTCCCGCTCGTCATCCGTGCCAACGGCCGGCTGGTAGCCGATGAAGAAAAGACCCACAAGGTCGGCGCCGTCATTGACGGTCGCGTTGTAAAGGTCTTCGTCAACATCGGTGACCGGGTACAGAAAGGGCAGGTCCTCGCCCGCCTGCACAGCCACGACATTCACGAGTCCCGCAGCGCCTATCAAAAGGCAAAAATCGAGCTCGGGCGCCAGGAAGTCCAGCGTTCTTATACCGAAAAGAACCGGGACCGTATCCGGCGCCTGCTGAACCTGAAAGCCGCATCCCAGGAACAGTTGGACCACGCCGAAAGCGAGTTAAGAAACGCACTCGCCGGCATTGAGGCCGCACGGCTGGAAGTCCAACGCACCCGGATGCATCTGGAGGAATTCCTGGAAGTCGGCGCCGAAGACCATCCCGAACACAAACCCGGCGAGTTTGATCATGATGACGACACCGCTCCCGTCAAGGCCCCCGCCGCCGGTATCGTCATTTCTCGCACGATCAGTTCCGGTTCGGTCGCCAAGCCCGGCGACGACCTCTTCGTCATCAGCGACCTCTCATCCATTTGGATGCTTGCCGCCATCCCCGAGGAGAACATGGGGCGCATCCGCCCTGGCATGAACGCCCAGGTTTTTGTCCGGGCCTTCGAAGATCGCCCATTCACCGGCCGGCTCACGCGCACCGGAGATCAGCTTGACCCCGCCACTCGCACCGTCCAGGCCCGCATCGTCCTCGCAAATCCGCGCGGCGATTTGAAACCTGAGATGTATGCCACCGCCGAACTCGCCGCCGGCGGCACCGGCGAAGCACTCTACGTGCCCCAGGAATCGGTCCAGGAAATGAACGGCCACAGCATCGTCTTTGTGGCCAATGGACCGGACAAATTCCGCGCCCGCCCCGTCGAAACCGGCCCCCGCGCCGGCGCCTCCATCGCCATTCTCTCCGGCCTCTCCGCCGGTGAGCGCGTCGTGACACGGGGAGCCTTTTTGCTGAAGTCAGAGATGCTGAAGTCGACCCTCGTTGAGGAATAAAAGCCAGTGCTCAATCGCCTCATCGACGCCGCTCTGCGCAACCGCATCCTGGTCCTCGCCGCGATCGCCCTCCTCATCGGCGGCGGAGTGTTCAGCCTCCTCGAACTCCCCATTGACGCCTTCCCCGACCTGACCAACAATCAGGTCACCGTCGTCACCGCCTGCCCCGGCATGCCGCCCACCGAAGTCGAGCAGCTCGTCTCCTTCCCCATGGAAACTTCGCTGATGGGCCTGCCCCGCGTCGTGGAAGCCCGTTCTGTTTCCAAATTCGCCCTGTCCAAAATTACCGTGGTTTTTGACGATACCGTCAGCCCCTACTTCGCCCGCCAGATCGTGAACGAACGGCTCCAGGAAGTGCGCGGCCGTATCCCCGCGGGTCTCGAACCAGGATTGGGCCCAAACGCGACACCGTTCGGCGAGGTCTATCAGTTCACTATCGAAGGCGCAAAAGTTCCGCTCGACGAAAAGAAGGCGTTTCTCGATTGGGTCATCCGCCCTCTGCTGCGCACCGTTCCGGGTATCGTCGAAGTTGAGACCTGGGGAGGATTGACCAGACAGTACGAAATCGAAGTGCGCCCCGAAGCGCTGGAACGCTACGGGCTCACACTCGCCGATGTCGAAAAGGCCGTCGCCTCAAGCAACGAGAACTTCGGCGGCGGCTTCATCGAGTTCGCCGGTGAGCAATACACCGTCGTGGGCAAGGGCCGCGCCCGGAAGCCAGCCGACCTCGAGAGCATTGTCATCGCGTCTCGTACCGGCACGCCAGTGCTCGTTCGTGATGTGGCCACCGTGCGCACTGGCGCGGTGCAGCGGCAGGGCGCTACCCTTCGCGACGGCATCGGCGAATCGGTTTCCGCCATGGCCATCATGCTCAAAGGCGAGAACTCGCGAGACGTAATCAACCGCGTCAAGCGCCGCCTGGAAACCGTGAAGATGCCGGAGGGCACTCGCATCGTTCCCTTCTACGATCAGAGCGAAGTCATCAACCGAACCATCGGCACCGTACGCCGTAACCTTGCCGAAGCCGGACTCCTCGTGATGGCCGTCCTGCTGCTGTTCCTCGGCAATGTGCGCGCCGCGCTGCTCGTCGCCGCCGTCATTCCATTGTCGCTCCTCGCCGGTTTCATCGGCATGAAATGGTTTGGAGTCACCGCCAATCTCATGTCGCTCGGAGCAGTGGATTTCGGCATGATTGTCGATGGCGCCGTGGTTATGATGGAGAACGCTGTCGCCCGGCTCGGTTCCCGCACGGAGGATGAGGACGTCAACAGCGTCATTCGCTCCGCCGCCCATGAAGTCGCCCGCCCCATTGTCTTCGCCGTCGGCATCATCATTGCCGTCTATATGCCCATATTCTTCCTCGAAGGACTGGAGGGCCGCATGTTCCGGCCCATGGCGGTGACGGTGGTGAGCGCGCTCGCTGGTTCGCAGGCACTAGCGCTCTTCGGCATGCCGGTCCTGGCCTCGTACGCGCTTCGCCGCGGCGTTAAGGCGCACAAGAATGAAGGCTGGTTCGAACACCTGCGGGCTATCTATCGCCGCCTTCTGTTGATGGCCCTCCGCGTCCGCGTACTGACGGTCGTTGTCGGCGTCGTCATCGCTGCTGTCGCCCTCGGCTCCATCCACTTTCTCGGCACGGAGTTCATGCCGCGGCTCGAAGAGGGCTCAATTCTCGTTCAATCAAAAAAGCTTCCCGGCGTGTCCCTCACCGATTCCGTCAAGCTCAGCGTCGAGATGGAGAAGGCGTTAATGACCCTCCCCGAAGTCTCCGGCATCGTCTCCAAACTCGGCCGCCCCGATCTCGCCACTGACCAAATGGGCATCTTCGAGGGCGACGTTTACGTGCTTCTCCACCCGCAGGAGCAATGGAAGGTGAAGACGAAGGAGGAGTTGATTGCCAAGATGCGCGTCGCTCTGGAAGCCGTCCCCGGTATCGGCTACAACTTCACGCAACCCATGGCCATGCGCCTGGACGAAACCATCAGCGGAATTAAGGCTGACGTCGCCATCAAAGTATTTGGCGAGGATCCGGCCGTTCTCGACGCACTCGCCATGCGGGCCTTCCGTGTGCTGGAACGCGTCCCCGGCGCGACTGACGCACAAATGGAAGTTGCCAGCGGCGTTGCCGAACTGCACATCGAACCAGACCGCGCCGCCCTCGCCCGCTACGGTCTCCACATCAATGACGTGAAAGAAGTTGTCGAAGCCGCCGTCGGTGGACGCCCGGTTAGCGAATTTATCGACGGCCAGCGCCGCTTCGGCATCATTGTCCGGCTTCCCGCGTCCTACCGGGAACGCCCCGAATCCCTCGAACAAGTCCGCCTGCAAGCACCCGGCGGCGAGCGCGTTCTCCTGGGCCAAATCGCCCGTATCCACACCGCCCGCGGCCCCGAAGTCATTAGCCGGGAAAACGGCATGCGCCGCATCGTCGTGCAATGTAACGTGCAGGGCCGCGACCTGGGCAGCTTCGCCGATGAAGCCCGCCGCCGCGTCAACGAGGAAGTCCAACTGCCACCCGGCTACTTCATCGACTGGGGCGGCCAATTCGAAAACAAGGAACGCGCCCTCGGCCGCCTCGCGCTCGTCTTTCCGATCTCCATGGCCGCCATCTTCGCGCTGCTTTATTTTACGTTTTATTCAATGCGCCAGGCGATGTTGATCCTTTGCAACGTTCCCTTCGCCCTCGTTGGCGGCGTCGCCGCACTCTGGCTTCGCGGTATGAATTTGAATCTCAGCGCCTCCATCGGCTTCATCGCCCTGTTTGGCGTCGCGGTGCTGAACGGCATTGTCATGGTGAGCCAGATCAATCGCCTCCGGGCCGCCGGCATGTCCGACGAAGAAGCCGTCCCCGAAGGGGCGACGCTCCGCCTCCGCCCAGTGCTGATGACCGCCCTCGTCGCCAGTCTCGGCTTCCTGCCCATGGCCCTCTCGACTTCCGCCGGTTCCGAAGTCCAACGCCCGCTCGCCTCCGTCGTCATCGGCGGCCTGGCGTCATCAACCCTGCTAACGCTTTTCCTGCTCCCCGCCATGTACTCCTGGTTCTCGCCGAAGTCTACCCCCACAACTCATCAATAGGAGCGTAAAGCCCATCCGACGCATCCGGCACATACTCAAACGTGCGCCCATACGGCGTATCGAGCTGTTTCGTCCAATCAATCCCAATCGCCGAATAGACCGTCGCCATGACATCCTCCGGCCGGATATAGCGGTCATGCTTCCATCCAAAGCTCGTTGTATCGGACCCGGCCGCATTCGTCGCGCCGATGATCTTCCCGCCCCGCACGCCTGCGCCCGCAAACGCCGCGAAGTGCTGCAGATAGTGGTCCCGGCCGCCGGAAGCCGACACTGCCCCCGTCGTCCGCCCGAACTCGCCCACCATCACAATCAACGTCTCCTTTAACAGCCCCGCTGCCTCCAAATCGGTAATCAACGTACTCATGCCCCCATCAAAACTCTTGCCCAGCGTCAGAATATTCACCGCCGTTCCGCCCGTGCCGTAGATATCGTTATGCATATCCCAGCCACCCAAATTAATCTGAATAAACCGCGTCCCCTGGTTCGCCGCCAGCACCTGTTTGGCGACTAGACAAGCGTTCCCAAACCCGGTCGAAATACCCCCGGCGCCATAGCGCAAGCTATCGCCGGAAGTAAACTTGAACGCCGAATCGACAGCCGAATTAAACATCATCCCATTCGCCGACCCGTAGAACTTATCGAAATCCTCCGCCGCCTTTCCCAGCGGCGAACTCACACGCAAGGGATCGTCAATCGTGTGCAGGAAACGCAGCCGCGCATCGGAGCGCGTCTTTCCGTCGGCGTTCGACGTATTCGGTAATCCCGTCGTCGCCGGCGTTACTTTGAACGGCGCATACGTCGCCGAAAAATACCCCGGCCCCATCGCAGCATTCGCGTTCAATGCCAGGAACGTCGGAAACACTTGCGATGCCGTTCGCTCCCGTTCCTTTTCCGACGCCACTACTGACCCCATGTTTGGCGATACATCGCCCAGCGCCGCCGCCGGATTACGCCCGATCTGCGTCCATGTCTGCCCCAATGAATGAACCAGCGCCCACGCTCGCATCGACCGCACAATCGCGATCTTCCCCAACTGCGCGCCCAGGTTCGGCATCACGCCATTCGGCCACAGCACACCATTCACCGTCTCGGCTTTCAACGCCGCCGGCGTCGAAGGGCCCACTTTGCAGTCGAAAGTATCCACATGGCTCGGCGCCCCGGTCATCAAAACGAAGATCACATTCTTCGCCGTATTCTTCGTCGTCACTGCGCCGCCCGAAGTTTCACCCAGCAGCGGCTGAGCCAGATACGAACCGGCAACGCCCGCGCCCGCAACTTCAAAAAACCGCCGCCGCGACAGAAACGGCGCCTCGCTATAGGTGGCATGAGCCCGCGGATACTTCGCCAGATATTGTTGGAGTTTTTGCTCGTTCATGATGTCCCCCTAGTAGCTGAAAATGAAGTCCACTTTGTTGTAGAGCGACCACAGCAGGTCCTCCGCCTGCGTGGTCCGCGTGCCTGTCCGCAACTGGCTCAGCGCCGCCGTCCTCTCCGCCTCGGTCGGATTGCGGGAGAGCACCGTCAGGAACAGAGTGCCCACCAGTTCCTCATCGGGCTTAGAGAGATTCTTCTGCAGCAGCAACGACGCGTTCCCCGTTCCCCGAATCCGCGTCAACACCAGCGAATCGTTCATCAGCGCTAGCGCCTGCGAAATTGACCCATCGTTCCGTCGCTCCTCATCGTCCCGGTTCCCCCGCAAAAAGGCGTCCAGAAACCGCGATACGGCCCCGCCCCGGTCCGGCGTCTGCAGCGGCTCGGGAATGCGCATCGCATAGGCCTCCGTCCGGCTGAAGCCCGGATAGGTCCGCGACAGATCGTAGCTCGGCGATACGCCGCTCGATTGCACCAGCGCGTCGTGAATCTCTTCTCCCCATAGCCGCCGCACAAAATGCCGCGCATATAGCGGTTCCCATGCCGGGTTCCACGTACCCGGATAGCGGGCCGACATTTGATACGCTTCCGACATCACGATCTGCCGCATCAGCTTTTTCACGTCGTATTTAATGGCAACAAAGTCCGCCGCCAAATCCCGCAGCAGCGCCGCGTTCGCCGGCTGCAGCGTCCAGCCCTCGACGGTGGGCGGATTGTCCGGATCCAGCCGCGCCGGGTCGAAACCGTCATTCGGCGTAACCAGCGCCAGCCCAAAGAAATGCTCCCAAACATAGTTCACCGCGGCCTTTGAAAACAGCGAATCCGCCACAATCTCCCGCGCATACGCCGTCCGGTAGTCCTCGCCCGGCGCCGGCTTCGCTTCGGTAAAGAGGTACGTCGGCGGCACCGTCGTCTGCGTCCCAATCGGCGACCGTGCCGGCCGGTTGCCCGTCGTCGTGTTCAGTTGATAATCGTTCCGCAGCGCCGCATTCGGCCCCACCGACCAGTAATAGGGCACAAAACTGTTCGCGTTAATCGAAACCCTCGCCATCGCGGTCCGCGAGAAGTGGCTTGCCATCCCCCAGCCTTGGCTCCGCGTCGTCGCCTTCCCCCAAAGGCTCAACGTATCCAGGTGACCGCGCCCGTTATGGCACAGAATGCAGTTCAAATGCCCAAGGCCCAAAAACGTCTTCGCGACATCCGCCGCCGCCTGATCATAGGTATCCTGTTGTGGCACCATCGGCTGAAAACTGCCCGGCAGAAAATTCAGCTCTCCCTGCTGATAGCTGTTCGTCCCGGTCGCCGCAATCAGTTCCGCCGCCAGCGTGTTGTACGGTTTGGCCGTCTTCAGCGCATTCGAAATCCACGCATAAAACGCCGAAACTCCGTCGCCGTCCCGCCGGATATTCGTGTTTACCGAGTTGTTCTTGAACAGGTCCCCGTAGAACATCGTCCACTTATCAACCCACTCCGGCTTCGCCAACAACTCGTCGATCAACACTTCCCGCTTATTCGTCCGCGAATCGGCGATAAATTGCGTCACCCGCTCTGGCAACGGTATCCGCCCCGTCAAGTCCAGCGTCACCCGCCGGATGAATTCGTAGTCATCTGTCCGCGCCGCGGGCATCACGCCTTTCCCCTGCAACGTGCCGTAAATGTGCCGGTCGATCGTCCCCATCTGGTCGAGCTGCAACTGCGAATTCGTCCGGCTTCCGCCCGGCACAAAGTTCTGCGTATCGCTCATCCGGCCCATCACGTGCGCCGTCAATTCCGTCAGCCGCCCCGGCTTCCGCCCGTATTTGCCCGCTTCCAGAATTCGCTCCCGCTGCGGTCCAAGAAACGAACACACGGCGTCCTGGGCGACGCATACCACCGAAAACGCTAGGAACCGGGACACTTTCGAGCACATAATCAATCTCCGTTAACAAATACTTTCTGCGTACCGAAACCCTGCTGCCGATATGGAGTTTCAGAAAATGATCGATCGTAAGGTCATTTTCCGAGTTATCGTAACGGGAACACCGAACAGGGAAACAAAACATGAACCGAATTATTGCCGCACTCTTCTTCCTATCGGCGGGAACCGTCTTTTCGCAGAGCTTAACGAACACTTCTTTAAGCGGAAAATACTTCTTCCGCCACTTGATGATACTCGCGAACACCGCCGGATCCGTATCAGAGATGCGCACCGCTTATGGCGCCATCACATTTAATGGCGCCGGGGCCTACACGTACACCGGCTCGCAAATCATCGCCAACGGCGCTCCCGCCGCCTTCACCGGCACCGGCACATACGCCGTCAAAAGTACCGGCTACGTCACCATATCCAACCCCCAACGCGCCGCCACGGATTTAAACGCCGGTCTCGGCCAAGGCGCCATCGTCGCGTCGAGCACTGAAACCACGGGCGTCTACGATCTCTTCGTCGCCATCCAGGCGCCTGCCGGCGGTCAGAGCAACGCCTCCCTCAACGGCATCTTTGAAATCTCGGCCCTCGAATTCCCCTCCGGCTCCACCACCCAAATGCGGAACGCCGCATTCCGGCTCACCGCCAGCGCCACCGGCAGCGCGGGCACGATCGCTGTTGCCGGAAAAGCCGCCAATACCGGTGACCGCGTCACCACTTCTCTCGTATCCAACGCCACTTATACCGTCACCACCGATGGCTCGGGCACACTCACTCTTCCCGGTTCCGGATTGCTCAACGGTGTCCGGTCGCTTTGGGTTTCTAGCGATGGAACACTGGCGCTCTTCGGCTCCACCACTCCCGGCGGCCACGATCTCTGGGTCGGCGCCAAACCCGGGACCTCTGCGTCCTTCCGAAACCTTTACTTCCGCGCGGGGCTCCGCTATGAATCCAATAAAGCCGGCGCTTACACAGGGTCATCCAATTCCACCGGCGCCGGCAAACTCGTTTCCAGCCTCCGTGTCCGCCAGCCCGAAGGCGTGCTCGATCTCACCGCCGTCAACAACTACTCCGTTAACGCCGACGGCGCCGGAACCCTCGATCTCAACCGTATTGCCATTTCCGCTACCGGTTTCCACACCAACGGCATCTCCACCGTCGATTCAAACAACTACGAACTCAGCTTCGCCATCAGGGCCGCCGCCCCCAGCGGCACGGGAGTCTTCATCAGTCCGCAAGGCGTCGTCAACGCCGCCAGCTTCGCCCCCGTCGGCGCTCCGCTCTCCCCCGGCGGCTTCTTCACCCTCTTTGGCTCCGGCCTCGCGGCCGCCACTACGGTCGCCGGCAGCCTTCCTTTCCCCACTTCGCTCGGAAACGTACAGGTCCTGGTAAACAATGCCGCCGCCCCGCTCTATCTCACCAGCGCCGGACAGATCAGCGCGCTGGTCCCGCTCAACGCCACCGGCGCCACCGCCAGCATCGTCGTCGTCAACAACGGCCAGCGCTCCAATATCGTCGATATCCCCCTCGCCCGGTCCTCTCCCGGCATCTTCACCATCCCGCCCGCTGGCACTGGCCCCGGCGCGCTGCTCCACGCCAATTTCACGCTCGTCAACGCCGCCGCACCGGCCAAACGCGGCGAAACGATACTCCTGTTCCTCACCGGTCTCGGCGCCGTGACACCAACTATCCCTGACGGCTCCGCCGCCCCCAACAGCCCGCTCAGCCTCGTCACCAGCGACGTCAAGGTATACATCGGCGGCCGCCCCGCCACCGTAGTCTTCAAAGGCCTCGCCCCCGGTCTCGCCGGCCTCTATCAGATCAACCTCACCGTCCCCTCCAACGCCCCCACCGGCTCCGCCGTCCCTCTCGCCATCGAAACGCCCGATGCCTTCCACGACATGGTGGATATCGCCATCGCGAACTAGCCAAAACCCGAGTCCTGCGGGTCTTTTCCGTCTCCTCACGCGCTACCAAGTGCAAGGAGAACACAGAGAAAAATACTTCCCGCCGCCGCGTCAGCAACGGTTTCTCGACAACCGAACTAATGGCCGCTATCGGCATTATTGCCGTCCTCATCGCGCTGCTTCTGCCCGCCCTGCAACCGCTGCGCGAAAGCGCCAATGCCAGCCGCACGGCCAACAACCTCCAACGCCTCTGCAAACAGGCGGTTGATCGGAAATTGCAAACGGGAAAAACCCCATCGCTCGATAGCGTATGGATGGATCTCGCATATCCCATCGCAGCCGGCTATGCCTTGGATGGTTTCGCTCTCTCCGTTCCCGCTGGAAGCGGAAACGACAAACTGGAACTGCTGGCGGCGCCCCTCCCCGGTATCACCGGCTCGGTAACCCTCCGCGTCCCATGGGCGCCCGCCGATGCCCGCGCCTGCGCCGTTACCTCGACGCCGATCCCTGCGGCGGATACGGCGCGAACAGAAATGTTCAATGACGTGTTGGCGGCAGGAGTTTTGGCTTTCCAACGCCTCATCGACCTGGGGCTCAATCCTTCACAACCCGGCCTCACCGCGAACCCCGTCCAGGGAAACTACATCGGAGTCAACAGCTTCCTCGCGATGCAGAAGACGACATCCGAAACCATCGCTCCTCCCGTCACCGGCTGGTTCGTATCGGAAGCCTTCCGAATCATGCGTCTCGGCGCCAACGGCGAACAGTGGGCCACCCTCCCGAGCGCCGGCGCGATAATCGACGGAACCAGTAATACGGTTCTGTTTAGCACACGCACCCTGGAAACCGTGACTCGAGAATTCTACGGCAACGCAACGGCCGCTGCCGGACCGCTTGCTGATCTGCAAGCCGCCAGGACGGCGGAAGCCTCGGGCGACATCGTGGGCAGGCGATCTGCCCTAATGGCCTTTCGCGCCAAAGTAATCCTGAATGGGGGCAGTCTCACAGCACCGGAGAGCGCCTCCCTGATCTCCCTGACTGACGTTCTGATCTCCAACTAAGCTTGCCGCGCACCTCCCCCAAAACTTGACGAACCCAACCGAACGGTTTAGGCTTGCCACATGATCCGCGTCCAAGACCTGGTGAAGACCTTCGGCGACTTCCGTGCCGTCGGTGGCATCACATTCACGGTCAAACCGGGCGAACTTTTTGCTTTTCTCGGCCCCAACGGCGCAGGCAAAACGACCACGATCAAGATGCTCACGACGCTGCTGAAACCCACCAGCGGCAGCCTCACGCTCGACGGCCTCGATCCGGCCAAACAGCAGAACGAATCTCGCAAACGCTTCGGCATCGTATTCCAGGATCCCAGTCTCGACAACGAACTCACCGCCTGCGAAAACATGGACATTCACGGCGTCCTCTACGGCGTCCCCGGCCGTCTCCGCGCCGAACGCACCGAATAGTTGCTCAAACTTTTCGAGCTCTGGGACCGCCGCGACGGCTTCGTCAAAACCTTTTCCGGCGGCATGAAACGCTGCCTGGAAATCGCCCGCGGCTTCCTCCACACTCCCAAGATTCTCTTCCTCGATGAGCCGACCCTCGGCCTCGACCCCCAAAGCCGCAACCAGCTCTGGAACCACGTCAAACATGTCAACGAAACCGAAGGCGTAACCGTCTTTCTCACCACCCATTACATGGACGAAGCCGCCCGCGTCGCACAGCGAATCGCTATCATTGATCACGGTAAAATCGTCGCGCAAGGCACAGTCGACGAACTCAAAAAACAGACCAAAACCGACTCGCTCGAAGGCGCCTTCCTCGCTCTCACCGGCAACAGCATCCGCGATGAAGCCGCCAATCCCGGCAACGAACAGATGCGTCAGTTCAAAGAAATGTGGAAACGATAAATGAGCGCGATCGCAATGCTCCACTTGAGCGGGAAGTACGCCGAAGCGAGCGCATCGAAGGGAAAGCGCGCGGATTCATGCCCCGCTAGCGATCTATCAACGTTCCGTCCAATCTCCACCGCCACCCCTACCAGGAAGCACTCGCCGCCAGGCTCGTCGACTGGACCGGCCTAGCGAAAGTCTTCCTGAGCAACAGCGGCTCCGAAGCAATGGAGGCGGCCCTGAAAGCCGCCCGCGCCCAGGCAAATAAAAACGGTCGCCGCCGCCACCGGATCATCGCCCTCGAGAACGGCTTCCACGGTCGCACGGACGGATCCCTTGCCCTCACCGCCAAAGCCGAATACCGCGAGCCCTTTCTCCCGCTCGTCCCCGGCGTCGTGTTCGTTCCCGCCAACGACGTCGCCGCCCTGCACGCCGCCGCCAATGAAGACCTGATAGCCATCGTCGCCGAGACCATTCAGGGCGAGGGCGGGATCCACCCTCTCAGCCGTGAATTCCTGACGGCCATCCGAACCCTCGCCACCGAACGCAACGCTCTCTGGATTGCCGACGAAACGCAATGCGGTCTGGGCCGTACGGCGAACGCTTCGCCTATCGGGAATTCGGCCTGCCGGACGCCGTCGTAACCGCCAAACCTCTGGCCGCCGGCCTCCCGCTTGGCGCGACCATCTTTACTGAAGCCGTCTGCGAAGCGATCAGCCAGGGAATGCACGGCGCCACTTTTGGCGGCGGTCCGCTCGCCTGCCGCGTCGCCCTTGCCTTCCTCGACGAGGTCGATCAACTCCTCCCCGCTATCCGCCAAAATGGCGCTTACCTGCACGAGCAACTCCGCCAACTCCAAGCCCAACGCTCCACCATCCGGGACGTTCGCGGCCGCGGCTTGATGGCCGGTATCGAACTAACGAAAAACGGCGAGCCCTTCGTCGCGAAGGCGCTCGCCGCTGGTCTGGTCATCAACTGCACGCATGGCAACGTGCTCCGTCTCCTGCCGCCGTACATCGCTGGCCCGCCCGAGATCGATCAGGCCGTCGACATCCTTCGGAGGATCCTGCCTACTTCACCTTCGCGTACTTCTTGAACTCTTCGGCGATCTTCGCTTCCGTCGAATCGCCGGGATGAATGATCAGCCGGTAGCGGAAGCGAACCGCCCCGCCCTTCGCCAACTTTAACTCGCCGTTCTTTGTCTTGTCTCGCTCAAAATCACGCACGCCGAAGGGATTGGCGGCAAACAAGCCATAGCCGCGCGAATGCCAATAGGTCGGGTGCCGCGGATTCGAAGGATGATCGAGGATCGCCAAGCCAACCTTCTCGCCTTCCAATGTCCCGGCAAAATCAACCCACGGCGATCGCGATCCCCACACGGCCTTTTCGCCCTCTTTGCCGTCCGCCGTACGCATCTTTCCGGTGTGCCGTTCTTCCAGGTCAGTTGCCAGCCGAATCGCGAACATCCCCTCTTTCGTATCGCCGAAAACGACCTCTTCCAGCGCCGTCAGCGTGACGTCGAAATCAATCCAGCGCTGCGTCGGATGCGAATAGAAGGTCATCGTGCGCTGTTCCGCCAGCAACCCCTTGCCCGACGGATCCTGCCATTCGAAATTGGCGCCAATGCTGCCCTTCTTTTTGCCGCTCTCCACCGAGGTCACGCGCCGCGTAATGATCGTCCCACGTCCCGCCTTGCCCGCGCCCTTCTGGTTCTTCTCGTTCGCCCAGAAGTCCACTTCATTCACCAGCCCATGCGTGATCCACAATCCGCGATGATGCGGGTGGTCCTTGGCTTCGCCGGCTACCGTCTCCATGGGATAGGAACGGGTAACGATCTTCCCAGTTGCCGTTCGCAGCGGGTGAAAATACGGCTTTACGGCGTCCGCGCCGACGAAGAACTCCGTGAATGGCTTGCCGTCAATCGTGACGGAGATTCGGTCCGGGGACTGCTTCACTTGCACCTGCGCGACGCAGGCTACTGACAAGGCTAGGAAAAGTAAGCGGAGTTTCATCCTTCACATTCGACCACAACTTGACCCCGCCGTGGAAATCACCCCGGCTTACGGTTCGCCAGCATTTCCACAAAGGCCGGATCCAGCGCCGGATCACCGGTTTCCTTACGCCACGCCGCCAGAGCCTTCTTCAGCCTTTCCTCCGCGCCGGGATGCGCTCCAGTGCCATATACATTGCGGAATTCCACCGGATCCGCGGCCAGATCGTACAACTCGAATTCCGGCGGGTCGGAATACGTCAAAAACGCCTTCCGCGCATCGGCCGGCGCGTCCGTCGCCGACTTCGCCGCTGCGTTATCCCCGTCAATCCCGCGCGGCGGTTTCACCTTCCCGGCCCGCAGATTGTGAATCAGCTTGAACCGCGCATCCCGGATCGCCCGTCGCGGGTAGAAAATTCCCGCCCCATGAAAATGGAACTCCGCCGCCAGGAACTCGCGCCACTTGGCTTTTGGATCGCTCAACACCCCCCGCAACGAAGCCCCATGCAGTTTGTGCGGCGGAACTGCCGCTCCTGTGGCGTCCAGAATTGTCGGCAGGATATCGACGGTCGAAACCATCTTCGCGCTCACATGCGGCTTCGACACACCCGGCCACCGCACCAGAAACGGCACCCGCAAGCCTGACTCGTAAACCGTGGTCTTTCCCCGTTCAAACGGCGCTCCGTGGTCGCCAATGATGATCACCAGCGTGTCGTTGGCCTTGCCCGTCCGTTCCAACGCCGCCAACAGCAAGCCCACTCCCGTATCGAACCGCACAACCGCGTTCAGATAGTTCGCCGTTCGTTCCCGCTGCACCGGATTATCCACCCGCTGCCAATCGAACAGCGTCGCCGCCGATGGCGCCAACGGCCGCTCCGGGATGCCTTCGACGTCCGGCGGGAAATACCACTCCCGCGGCTGGCCCTTGGCGAAGGCATGCGGATCGCTGAAATTCACCATCAGGAAGAACGGGCTGTCCTGGCGTATGAACGCCTCCGCCTGCGGAGCCACCGTGCGCACCCGCCGCGTCTCGTTAGGCTGCTGCCGGTAGTCCCAGCGGAAAGAATCCTCCGGCTCCACATGCAGCTTTCCGATGATCCCCGTCCGGTATCCGGCCCGCTTCAGAATGTTCGGAATCGTCTGCCCGCGTAGCTCCTCGTGCAGTTTGAACCCGCCGTTCGCCAGCCCATACTGGCCGTTGGCGTGAGGCATGAGCCCCGTAAACATCGCCGACCGCGATGGGCTGCACGATGCCTGCGCCACATACGCCGTCTCGAACTGAACGCCATTCGCGGCGAACTTGTCCAGGTTCGGCGTGGCGATCCGCTTCTCCCCGTAGCAGCCCAAGTAGAGCCCCAAGTCATCGGCCGTAATGAACAACACGTTCATGGGCCGCCGCTGGGCTAACAGCGGCAGCGACGCCAACAGGAAGGATCGCCGCGTCATGCCCGTATGAACTTCCTTCCGTCGAACATCGCCTTGTTCGCCATGTGCGGCCCGGCCACCGCGGCCGCCGCCACTTCCACCGGCGCATTCGGCTCCTGGCGCGTCTTCATGCAATCCAGAAAATTCTGGATGTGCGCCTCCACCGGCACCGGCGCCAACTTCTCCATCAACGGAGCCGCGCCCCGTTTCCATGGCTCGCCCAGCACCTTGTACCCGGCGTCATCCAGGATCAACGTCGCCTTATCGCCCTGCAGAAAAATGGCCCAGCCATTCTCATAGCTGTTGCAGTAATCGAGCGTCCACGTTGCCATCATGTTGGGATACTCAAACACCGCGCTAAATACGTCCGGGTGCTCCGAGCCTTTCATCTTGGCGACATAACCGGAAGCCTGCGCCGCCGTTGGCGCGCTATTCTTCGTCAGCCACTGCACAACGTCCATTAAATGCGTGCCCTGGTCCGTCATGTTACCGCCGGCGTAGTCGTAGAAATAGCGCCACCGGCGGAACCGCATAGGCTCCAGCGCCCGCGCCGGCGCGGTCCCCAAAAACCGGTTCCAATCCAGCTTGCCCGGCAGCGCTGAATTATCCAGATCAGCCGCGATGTTCCAATTCCACTGCGCCTTGACCAGCGCGATGCGCCCCAGCAGCCCATCGTCCACCAACTTCTTCGCTTCGATCAGCGCCGGCGCCGAGCGCCGCTGCATCCCCACCTGCACCACTTGCTTCGACGCCCGCACCGCCTTGATCATGCGTTCGCTCTGTTCCAAACTGTGCGAAAGCGGCTTCTCCAAATAGACGTCCTTCTTCGCCTCCAGCGCCGCCAGCAGCATCGGCGCGTGCTGGTGATCCGGCGACGCCACCACGACACAATCGATATTCGGCATCTGCAGGAGCTCCCGGTAATCGAGGAACCTCTTCGCCTCCGGTTCCAGATCGGAGGCCTTCTGCAAGTTCGGCTCGTAGACGTCGCAGACAGCGGCGCAAACGGCGCCAAGCTGCTTGAACTTGCCCATCAGATAACGGCCCCGGCCGCCAGTCGCGATGGCGCCGTAGGTGATCTTATCGTTAGCGCCAAAAGCGCTCTCCGGGATGAACAGCGGCGCCGCGCCAAGCGCCCCTACAAAACTGCGTCGATTCGTGGACATTCGCGGAAACCCCTTTCCGCTGCCACTCTATCAGACCGGAAAGCAACGGATACAATCGGACCATGCGCAACCTGCTGATGTTTCTAGCCCTACTTTCGCAAGTCTGAGGTAGTGCGGCGATGGCGGAAGGTATTAAACAAGGGTTTCGTTCCGATTGCGTACGTGTCGATTACTAGATGAAGGAATACCATATTGGAGTATTACTGCTCGCAATGATGCCAGTCTTAGTCGTCGACCCGATGTGCGACCAAACTTTTCTCACATCCTTACGCCTGTTTGGCACCCGCACTAAGCGCTTTGCCGCAAAACAACATAATTGAGGAACATTTAGCTTGTGTATCCGCCTGACCGGGCCAGCGCCAATATGGCCTATTATTTCATCTAGTCTGGAAATCGCCTCCAGAC
>Ga0105046_10001672_pt1 | contig 34356 bp, 25 predicted proteins | sample MAT03_FD_78385 | JGI IMG/M metagenome (GOLD analysis project Ga0105046, IMG submission 78385) | Freshwater microbial communities from Lake Fryxell liftoff mats and glacier meltwater in Antarctica - MAT-03 (megahit assembly) | ecosystem: Environmental > Aquatic > Freshwater > Ice > Liftoff... | reverse complement strand
TCGTCCTTGGCAGGCAGATCAGTGATTCGCCAGAAGGCACGTTGCCTATAAATCAGGCATGTTGTGCCGGCAAGTGGTGTCATCAATCGCACTTATCGTGCGGCATAGGAGTTGCATTACTTGTGCTTTGTACACGGAATATGACGTACGGCGTGAAACACCGCTCGGGCGGGTTTTTGAAGTCTGGGTCACGGAATGGCTGGTTTTTCTGAGAGTTGTGAAGTACAAGATTCCTTGTGTTTTTTCGCCTTGTACTGTCAGGCGAAACCAATTTATGTGTTCAGCCAACTGATGTGAAGGGGCGAGGCAGAGATCATGAAAAAGCTTGAGGCAATTATCCGTCATTACAAGCTGGAAGACGTCAAGACGAAGCTGACCAGCATCGGCGTCCAGGGAATGACGGTTACTGAAGTGCGTGGATTTGGCCGTCAACGTGGTCACAAAGAGACTTATCGCGGTGCCGAATACACTGTCGATTTCATGCCGAAGGTCAAGCTGGAGGTGGTCGTCAACGACAGCGAGGTCGAAGGCGCAATCAACGCGATCTGCGAGGCTGCTCGTACGGGACAAATTGGTGACGGCAAGATCTTCATTTCCAGTCTGGAGCAGATCGTCCGAATCCGAACTGGCGAAACCGGCGTCGAAGCGATTTAAGCCATTTTCGGTTGGGAAAAGGGGTCAGGAACCAATATTACGCAGCACCCTGCGGGCCATTTGGCTACTGGTTCCCGACACCTTTATCGCAACCTGATGAGAAATTCCAGTTTCTCCGAAAGCAAAATGGAACGTGGGTTTGTGTTGTCGGCAGGCGTTTGCCGAATTACACTGCGTCTCTTCGTTTCCCCGCCGGGATTTCAATTCCGGTCCGTCGGGCGGCTCGTTGGCTCTACAGCCTTGTACGAGTTTCACGGGGTACATTGCCCGCAGTTGAAGTATTTCCAAAAGGTAATTCGTCGTCCATGGCCACAATTTCCCGTGCTGACCTCAAGAAGCTCCGTAAACGCCGCGCTCGCCTGAAAAAGAAAAAGATGACCTGCCAGTTTTCTGGTCATGGTTCAATTCCCCGTCCGGTTTATGTGGACTATAAGGATCTGAAGACGCTGCGAACATTGATTGACCGCGAAGGACGCATTTTGCCTCGCCGTCGTACGGGAACGTCTGCTTTGTATCAACGAGCGGTCCGTACGGCTGTACTTCGAGCCCGCTTTATTGGTCTGCTGCCATTCGTGGCTGAAGAGTAAGCGACGTTCCGAATATCGAACGCCGTCACGAAGCCGTCTATTCACAGACGGCTTTTTTGCTGCGCTGGTTTCATGTAGGATGGACATTCATGTCCGTCGTTTGCCCTAAGACGTGGTCGGCCCGCAAAACGCAATGCCGTTCGAAATCGTCTCGCGGCAGTGCGTTTTCCGGGCTTAGAAAAAGGGGTCAGGAACCGATAGTGCAGAGCACCCTTTGGGCCATTTGGCTTTTGGTTCCTGACCGCTTTTCCAAGCCTTGACAGAGCACTCGGACATGGATGTCCAAGCTACAAAAAGCAAAGCAGGGAGACATAGGTGGCGACTCGAATACTGAGTATCTCCGGACTACGGGGCATCATTGGGGATGGTCTGGATCCGATTTACACGACGCGGTTTGCGGCAGCTCTTGGAACCATATTCTGTGGTGGCAAAGTTGTTGTGGCCCGGGATGGTCGATCGACCGGGCCCATGATTCAGCACGCGGTCATCGCAGGATTGCTGGCCACCGGGTGTGAAGTGCTTGATGCCGGCATCTGCACGACGCCCACGTGCGGAGTTCTGGTCCGACACCACAATGCGGCGGGCGGACTGCAGATCACCGCCAGTCACAATCCCATCGAATGGAATGGACTCAAACCGTTCGCACCTGACGGATCGGTGTTCAATCGGGAACTCGGACAGCAGCTCATCACCATTCTGGATTCCGAAGCGATGGCATGGAAGGATTGGGCGGGGCTTGGAAAGGTCACCGCGCTGCATGATCCGGCCCAGCCGCATATCGACAAAGTACTCTCACTTGTGGATGTCGAAGCCATTCGCAGGAAGAAATATCGCGTGGTACTGGACTGCAATCATGGTTCGGGTGCCACCTGTGGACCTCGGCTACTGGAAGCGCTTGGCTGCGAAGTCGTCGTGCTGGGTGGCACGCCGGACGGTCGCTTTGAGCACATTCCGGAACCGACGGAAAAGAACCTTGGCGATCTCTGCAAAGCCGTCATTCAGCACAAGGCGCACGCCGGGTTCGCGCAGGACCCTGATGCCGATCGGATGGCCATTGTGGATAATGATGGACGTTACATCGGGGAAGAACTCACGCTGGCTCTTGCGGCTGATTTTGTTCTCGAACGTCGTAAAGGACCGTTCGTCGTCAACGGCTCCACAAGTCGTGTCACAGCGGACATTGCCGCAAAACACGGCTGCCAGTTCCATCGCAGTTTTGTCGGCGAAGCGCACGTTTGCGCTAAGATGAGGTCCGTGCAGGCCGTGCTGGGCGGCGAAGGTAACGGTGGTGTGATTGATCCGCAGGTCGGTTACGTGCGAGACAGTCTGGTTTCGATGGCGTATGTGCTGGCTGGGATGACGGAGAAGAAAACGACGCTGGCAAAGTGGGCGGATTCGCTGCCGTTTTACACCATTGTCAAGGACAAGATCACTTGTCCGCCCAGTGCGGTTCCGGTGGCGTGCGAGGCCTTGCGAAAAGCGTTCCCCGATGCTGAAGCTCGGGACGGCGACGGCCTGCGGCTGGACTGGTCCGACCGCTGGGTTCAGGTGCGAGCCAGCAATACGGAACCGATCATTCGGATCATCGCGGAAGCACCGGAAACGAAGGACGCTCTGAAACTGATCGACCAGGCGATGAAAGTCGTCGAAAGTGCAGTAGGGCCGTTTTTGAAGTAGACGGCAGGAATCTATTCGCAGGCGAGCGATGTACGGCGTACCTAAGCTCAGTCAGGCGAGCGGCTGGGCGTCAGACCTCCGCGGGCTGACACGCCAGCAAGATATCGTACCACAAGTGCGATGCGTACAATGGGCGACTTCGTTACGCGACGACGCTCAATTTGAAAACAGATGAACTCTTACACGGAGGGCTGACGCCCAGCCGCCCGCCGAAGAAGAAAGTCACTCGCATGCAGAACCACGCTTACGTCGAACGCTTCATCAACCTGCTTGATCCGGCTGCCAATACGATCTTCAACATGACGGTTGAGGATGCCATCGCGCGGCTGGGGTCAGGCGATGCAGCAAGGGTTCGCGAGATCGACGGGCAATTTGCGATCGTGCATCAGAACGGCCACATCATTCGCATGGCTCGGTCGATTGGTCGCCCGATGCGGTACTTCCTGGCGAAACAGGTGGCAGGTCCGTGTCTGATTGTCGCCGAACGCATTGATGAGATTGCCGCATGGCTCAAAAAAGAAGGGCTCGCCGAACAGTTTCATCCCTCGTATACGCGCATGGTGCCAGCGCATCATATCCTGGAACTGGCACTGATCGGCTGCCCCGACCCCAGTCCGTCCTGCACACGATTTTTTACACCGCAACGAAATCGGCTCAGCAGCAATCTGGATGAAATCGGCCGAGCCTACATCGGGGCGATGCAGCAGGAAGTTTATCGCTGGCTGGAACAGATCCCCGCATTGGAACCGATCGGTGTTCTGTTCAGCGGCGGCATCGACAGCGGTGCAGTCTTCCTTGCGATCTACGACGCTTTGCTGAAACGCGGTGAATCACCCGGTCGATTGAAGGCCTTTACATTGTCGCTGGACGAAAAAGGTCAGGACGCTGCTCAGGCGCATGAATTCCTGTCAGCGCTGGATCTGGGGCTGTTTCTGGAAATCATTGACGTCCCCGCTGCCGCTGTCGATTACCGCGAAGCGATTCGCGTGATTGAAGACTACAAACCACTCGACGTACAGTCTGCGGCAATGTCGCTGGCGTTGTGCCGCGAAATTCGGAAGCGCTATCCGGGATGGATTTATCTGGCCGACGGCGATGGCGGCGATGAAAACATGAAGGATTATCCGATCGAAGAAAACAGCGAACTGACGATCCGCAGTGTGCTCAACAATCCGCTCCTGTACCACGAAGGCTGGGGCGTCAACGCAGTCAAGCATTCATTGACATACAGCGGCGGTCAAAGTCGCGGACATGTGCGTTCGTGGGCACCGGCAGCGACTCTCGGCTTCCGTGGCTTCAGTCCGTTTGCCCTGCCAAATGTCATCGAAGTGTCCGAAGGCATCCCGTTTATTGAACTGACTGACTGGGATCACGACAAACTCTATCGGCTCAAGGGTGAAGTCGTGCGCCGCGGCGTTGAGCAAATCACAGGACACACCATGCCCATCTTCGAAAAGCGCAGGTTCCAGCGCGGTGCGGTGGCTCAATCGGAATTCGACTCGCTGTTCCCCGCGAATGAACTTCCGTACCGTCAGGTATTTACCGAGCTGTATGCCCGCTGAGCATTGGGCCGCGTGAGCAGCGTCCCGCTGGATTCCCACGCGCGGGGCGCTGCCCACGCGGTTAAACGTATGTGCCATCCTTGTCGCACTTCAGGTTGGTATCCGCCAGGGACTTTTGACGAATGGCCGGATTTTGTGTTGCACCGCCAGCCGTCTCTTGTGACACTCCTACGAGGGAGCGGCTCAATCCGTACGATGACAGAGAATCTGGAGACGCGCGGTCTACCGGATCTGAAATAATCCAACGATAAATATTTTCACGTTGAACAGGGAAACTCATGCTTGTCACAAAATTGATTGCGAGTCTGCTGCCACGGACCCGTAGTCGTCGGTCTCGTCGACGAGTTTCGGTTTTCACGAAATCCCCTGTTGAACGACTTGAGAGTCGCACGCTTCTGGCCGGCGTTCTTGGACTGAGTATCAATCAGCCCTCGGAAACCAGGTTGTCGTTTACAAGTTCGCCGAACTCGGTTGCCACGAATGGTGTGACGTCATTCGATGTGTCGCCGACTGATGGGTGGACGTTCTCCGTTTCTGGTGGACCGCAGTCGATCAATGTGTCGGTGAAGCAGAATGGTGGATCGTATTACGATCCATACTGGACCCTCGATCTGCAGCCTCCCGCAGGGCAGAATCTCGGGCCGGGGGCATTTTTTGACTCGTTCACCGAGTACTATAGCTCCGGCTCTGATGCGGCCCTGTCCTTCAGAAAGAGTAACTCCGGATACTACACCGGCTTCACGGGCGAGTTCAGCATTCTGGAATTCGATGTGAATGTCGATAGCAGCGTTCGCCGACTCTCGGTTGACTTTACCGAGCGATACAACGCCGCGACACAGACGACGATTGGAAAGTTTCGATACAACTCCAGCCCGATCGTCAGTGAATCTGTTGGTCCGACGGCGACAGAACTGACGGTCACCCGTGACGGCGATCTCAGTCAACCGCAGGTTGTGCAACTCACGAGTGGTGATCCTCAAGTCGCCGGGGTTCCGCCTGAAGTGACGATCCTCGCTGGTGAAGCCAGCATCGTCGTACCGATCAACGTTCTGGACAATCCATTTGCGAACGACGCCACGCGAGTGAAGTTTCTGGCGACGGCTTCTGGCTGGCGGGCCGCGACACAGAATCTGATTGTCCAGGATGATGACGGTCCGCCAGCGCTGGAGGCGGTCATCCTTCAGGACAAAATCTCTGAATCTGCGGGCTCAAATGCGGCTGTCATGGTTTTGTCGCGGAACACAGACAACTCTGTTCCAATGACGATCACACTGGCGAATTCCGACCCGACTGAAATCAGTGTCGTCACCACAGTCGTGATTCCCGCTGGAGAGTCGTCGATTCTTGTCCCCATCAACGCTGTCGATGACACCTTCCTGGATGGTATCAAAACGGTCAATGTCACCGCATCGTCCGGTAGCCTGATTCGAGCAGTCGCAACCTTGAGTGTGACAGACGATGCCGGTGATGAAGTGCCCGCGATCAGTCTGGAAGTGAGTCGGGCCAGCGTGAATGAATCGGATGGACCAAAGGCAGCCCAGCTGATCATTCGCCACAATGTCGAGACGACTTATGCCGTTTATGTCGATCTCACCTCTTCTGCCATTGATCGACTGATCCCGAGCGTCTCAGTGGTTGGTATTCCGGCGGGACAGCGGGAAGTCCGAGTCGATCTCAAGGCCATTGATGATCTCATGGCCCGGTCGAATATGGATGTGACCATCTCTGCCGTTTTCAATCAGTATTACACTTATCCCAATCCGGATTTGCCGATCCTGCAGGGAAGCAGTGTCGTTGTCAACGTCATAGACAATGACGTGGCAGCCATCGACGTTTCCATTGATCCGCTGAGTTCGTGGTTTGCGTTCGACAGTTCACCGGGAAGCTGGGTTGGCCAGGGACTCCGGAATTACTATGTCTCCCCGGTGCAGGGATGGACATTTTCAGCGAGCGGTGGAAACAGGGTTCTGCAATTCGGGATGGGTGAGATTACTCCACCCGGTACCTATTATGGCGGAAACTGGAATCTCGACCTTGCTGCACCAGTCGGACGAACGCTGATCCCCGGTCTCTTTGAAAACGCGGTTCGCTATTCGTTTAATAATCTGAATCAGCCAGGTTTGACGCTGAGTGGAAATGGCCGAGGGAATAGTTCAATTTCAGGATTCTTCAAGATCCTGGATGCAAAATACGCAGCCAACGGGTCGCTCGAATTTTTTGACGTGACGTTTACTCAATTCGACGAACAGAATACGGCCAACTGGACACAAGGCGAACTGCTGTATCGAAAGAATCCGGTTTACGAACTTTACGAAGCCCCATCACGCGAAGGCAGAACGCTGACCGTGCGCCGGAACACTCCCGCCAATGGACCGCTGGTCGTTACGCTTCACAATCCTCACCCCGACCTGATCGGGATGCCTGAGACCGTCACCATTCCGAGCGGTGCGTCAAGCGTCAGTGTCCCATTGATGATCAAAGACAACTATACGTTGGACGGTATGCGCACGGTATCCGTTACTGCGACAGCGAATGGTTATCAACCGGGCGAAGATTCTGCGAACCTCATCGACGACGAGATCGCGGGAATTGTTGCCGCCGGCGGATTTGACAACCTCACCAACATCGGAGAAGGTTCGCAGGCCAACGTACAGATCTCACTGAGTGCAAAGCCAGCATCCGACGTGGTCGTGAGCGCGGGCCTCAACCGTTCCGGACGAGTGACACTGAACCGTCCGGAGTTTGTTTTCACACCTGACAACTGGTCAACACCTCAGAGTCTGATCGTTTCAGCTACGGAAAACTCTGACTGGGATGGCAACTCCGTTCAGGCATTGTCATTGAGTGTTGTGAGCGACAGATCCGACACGGCGTTTCGGTCAGTAACGGCTCGGCGCAAACAGTTTACAGTGACCGATAATGAACCTGCCGTACCTTCGCTGACAGCAAGTTCAATGACACTGAATGGGCATCCATTGCTGCAATGGACAGAAGTGCCAGGTGCTCTGTCTTATGAAGTGTGGATCAACACCGTGACGACGGGCTCGCGTCTTTACCATCGAGGGACATCGACGGTTGGTTCCTACCGCCCTGACACGACGTTCGCTCCCGGAACCTATCGCGTCTGGATTCGTGTCACGATGCCTGGCGGAGTCTCGCCGTGGGGCGTGGCTCGCGATTTTCAGGTGCTGGCAATCCCCGAATGGTTGAATGTCCCAGGCGTCGAATCCCAGCCGGAAATCATTCGCTGGAGTCCGATTGCGGGTTTGAATCACTACGAAGTCTGGATCACCAATCTGGACACGAAGACGCGAGCGCACTTTGAGACCAATCTCAGTTCACCTCAGACGTCGTCGTCCGTGCTGCTGCCACCCGCAAACTATGCCGCGTTTGTTCGTGGAAAAGCTGGCAACGTCTGGACCGACTGGTCAGATCGATTTCTGTTCACAGTATTCCGCGCGCCTGTTGGAAATGTCACTGCCTCGGTGGCGGACAATACATTGAACGCATCGTGGTCGGCGACCAATGGGGCAACGTCTTATGAAGTTCTGGTTCGCGATGGTGCAGGAACACTGGTCTCTCGCTTCGCAAACATCACTACGACGTCATACCGCGGTCCGGCATCAAACGGGCTGAAGCCGCTCGCTCCCGGAGTCTACGGGTTAACGGTTGTGGCGTATTCCGGCGCGCGGGCGACAACGGTTCCCGGCGCTGCAAAGATCCTGTACGTCACGCAGGCACCAAATGTCAGGTTGACGACAACTTTCGCGGAATGGGACACCGTTCCTGGTGCGTCCGGATACAGTTTCCGCATCACAAGGGTCGGTGATGCATCGGCCAAATGGCTCGATACGACTTCGACAAAGGTCGTGTTTAGTACGCCGCTGGGGCCAGGAAAATTCGTGATCGAAGTTCGCAGTCACTATCCAGACGGAACGGTCAGCAATACATCCATGAACTCCGTTGAACTCTTTCGTCCGGCAGTCGAACTACTGCCGTTCCCGGCGGAGACGGCAGATGCAACTCCCGTCATCTCCTGGAATTCTGTCGTCTGGGCAGAAAAATACTCGGTGCGGGTCGTCAGAGCTGGAGATGTCAGCCCTGCGTTTCAGGCTGACGTCAGCGGAACATCGATGTTGCGTGTCTCTACGCCTCTGCCCAACGGCACATACCGAGTCTTCGTGCAGGCGATGGCCGCAGATGGTTCTCGCAGTGAACCCGGCAATGGCAAATTGATTCGCATCGGGGCTCCCCCGGCCACGCTGACGTATTCGGCGGGAGTGCTGTCGTGGAGTTCGGTCGCGGATGCCACGTCGTATGATCTTTGGATCAATTCTGATGGACCGCCCGCCAAAGTGCAGATCGTGCGCGAGCCGAATCTGACGTCTCAATCATACAGTCTTTCCGCGTCGCTTCCGAAAGGCAAATACCACATCTGGGTTCGAGCGAAACGTGCAGAGGCCGGTGCCGTTTACGAAGGGAGCTGGAGTTCCAGACTGACGATTGAGATCACCTGAAATCCCTGGACTGGTGCCGCTGGGGCAACTGGCGTGGTGCTGATGCGCGTCAGTGGAGCAACCTAAAAATGAAGCGTGCCTGAGAGACCGTGATGTCCACAGATAACCCCTATGCCTTCGAATCGATGTCGTCGTTCGTCGGACCTGTGCAGGGCTCGCCGACAGAAGCGATGAACCGCAGCATTCGGGCGCTGGTTGAGACACGCCCGTGGGTTCGACTCATGGGTGTTTTTGCAGCAATCGGCGCGGTCCTCTGTGCGCTTCGCTGTCTGCTTGCCGCGCCTTCTGTCGTAAGCCGCCTCGTGGGAATGATGTCTGGTGAGCCAGGGGGATTCGACGGCTTGCAGATATTTACTGGCCTCGTTTCAATGTGCGTACCAGTGCTCTGTTTCTTGTCCGCAAAGTACCTCCTCAGGTATGCCTCGGCGATCACTCGCGCCGAAAGCACCCGCAGTCTGAACGACATCGCGGACGCACTTGCGCAGCAAAAAAAGATGTGGAAACTTGCTGCGATCTGCGCGGCCATCATCATCGTTGTGTTTGTGGTCATCTATGCCCTTGCGAGGATGATGAATGGCATTGACTGGCTCTTCTCTGAGCCCTTCCAAAACAACATCAGCAGTTTGATGATGCGACTTCCCGTGCGGCGATTCCTGTAACCAAGACATTCATGGCCAGGCGACGGACATGAATGTCCATCCTACATACGACCGTTGCGCGAGTCCTTCATTCTGGAAATCGCCGGATTCCCCAGGTGGCTGAAGCGGCAATGGTATACAGTCAACAGGATGAAGTGTGTTGATGTTTTGACGACCCACTTCCAGCGCACATACCTTCGACGGGGTGTTTCGTGACGCCGTGAGCCCCATTTATCCCATCAACGACTACGGACCGCTGATGCCTGGCCTTGTGATGGCTGCGGTTGCAATTCTTCGCGTGTTCCTGGCTCAGTTTGCCGTGGGTGGCGGCATTCTTCTGTGCTACTTTCAGTGGCTGGCCATGACGGGGCCGCAGTCAGAACGCTCGGACGTTTGTGCATGGCTAATTCAAGGTGCTGGTGCTCATCAGCTTTGTCCTGGGAGCGCTCAGGGGAGTCGGCATCTGGTTTACATCGATTCAGATCAGCGCGGCGACGATTGGTGAAATGGTGTTCAACTTTCACTGGATCTGGGCCACGGAGTGGACGTTTTTCTGTCTGGAAGTCGTTTCCGGCTATGGCTTGTACCGTTACCACAGACAGCTCAGCGATCGAACCTGCCTGACACCGCTGACACGCTACGCCGTTGCCGCGTGGATGAGTCTTTTATCTCCTGTACGTCATCAACAGCAAAGCCGTGAGCCGCTGGTCATTTCCTGTCCGTTGCGGGCTGGCCGTGAGTGTCGCAGGATCTTTTCTGTTTGTGGCATTCTGCTGGACAACCAATCATCTGCTGAGTCTTGACCAGGCGGCATGCCCGGAAATGTACCGTTCCCGCCGCGCGATTGATGCGATGGGGCTGCTGTGTTTTGCGCTGCTGACCTGGGTCGCAGGGTCGTTTCCCACCATAAGCATTCTGGCCAGTTGGCAGCTCTGGGGGATGCGACGATGCGATGCGAACCGCGAACCATCCGTTTCCGCGGTCGATTGGCTGGCGTTGTACGATAGAGAAGATCGACGACTTGCGAAGGTCCCGGTGACCGGGCTTCTTGTTGCCGTCACATCAGCGGCCTGTGTTATACGATCACGCTGAAAAGCAATGTCGCAATCTTCACGATCGTCAATACAGCTTTGATCGGCTGGTGTCTCCGCATGGTGATGAACCGACACCGAGTTTAGTACCGAGCGGTTTATTACTGTCTTAAGCACCCATGCACAAGTTAAATGGCATAATCGCAGGAATCACAATCAGGGGACTAACGTCCCCCGCTCGCCCGGAACTCGGCGAGCCGCGAGACGTCAGTCTCCGGATACTGTTTGCGCAATCGATTGTTATGCCCCAATACTTACCAATGGGTGCTTATCAGCCGGAACGCGCTAGCGCCCAGTGCCGTGAAAACCGTGAGCTAGCGCTCAACGGCTGATTTTGACGAGTCGGTGGGCACGACTCAGATATTCTGAGCATCCACAGATTCACGGAAAAGAGCGTGCGGTGTCTCGGCGAGTTCTATCGACTGTGGAGTCGGAGGCGCTGGCGGATCTGTCGCAGCGACGTGCGGATCATCAATCGCGGCGATGGTCTTTGGATTGTCAGACAAGCCGTGAGAAGCAATCGCAGTGAACAGTTCGGTCAGCAAAAATGCGTCAGAGAACTCGGGTGTTGCGGCTTGCGACACCTGCATTTCTGCAGCGCTGCTCCATGCACCGAAGTAACGCTGTCCGTCTTCAGCACGGACGGCACGGACCCATGCCTTGTAGCGTCCCTTCGGCAGTGATGCCGAAAGAGTGTACGAAGTCTGGAGATACGTTTCCTGATAAACGATGCGGGCCTGTTTTGCCCTTTCGCCACCTTCGTAATTGATCCACAATTCGTAGTGAGTTGCACTGGGAACAGCATTCCATGACACAGTCGTCCCGGTGACACGCAGCGCGACGGAAGCACCGATTGACATCCGATATCCTGGGCCCCATGCTGTCGTTCTTCCTCCTCCCAGATTCGCGCGGACCCAGACAGTGAATTCGCCATTGCCAAGAGACGTGGCGACTCGATGGCTTGTCGCGGTGAGTCCGGTTCGTTGGTACACGGATCCGGGAACACCGGTCCGGCCGATCCACAGTTCATACGACACAGCGCCGACTTTTGTGGCCCAGCCGAGAACAGGAGTCTGATCCAGTTCGGGATTCAGACCGGAAGTGACTTTGACCGCAGGCTCCTGCTGAGTGAGTACAAAGCGAATCGACCACGGAGAGACTGCGGCACTGGTGACCAGTTCGCGGACCCAAAACGCATACCTCCCGGCTGCAAGATCAAACGCTGGTGTCCACTGGGTTGCTCCGGTGACCGTTGTGAGCACAATCCGCTGTCCGGTTCCCAGATCTGTCAGCCAGACCTCATAGCTGGACGACTTGCTGCCGGTCCACTGAAACACCGGCCGCTCCACGGCGCTGACCAGGCCCGGGTTGAGAATCAGAGGAGCCCTGGTGGCCACGGCGAAATCTTTGGCAGGACTCCAGCGAGTAATGCCAGTCGCAGGATCCTTGAGTCCAACCCAGCCCCGGTAGCGACCGTTCGGAAGACTGTAAAGCAGAGAGTGACTATCGACGTTCTGGTGAATCACTTTTGCCAAACCGCGACCAAGGTCATTCACCCAGACTTCAAAGCCCTCGTCTTGCGCCTGCAGGCTTCCGTTCCAGGAAAATTGAACGCCAGCGGGCCGGACAGCGACGTTGAGTGCTTCCGGATTACGGATGACAATGCGATTTCGAATTGAGATCGGAAGCAATTGACTCATACGAGCCAGCGACAGATCCTGTGTGTCGGGAATCGAGTCTGTGTACTCGTGAGAAAACTCAACCGTATAATCGCCATCCGCAAGAGTTGGCATTACCAGATAGTAATAATAGCCTGAGTTCGAGAAAGGGCTGTTCGCAGTGTCATTCTCAGAGCGTAGTTCACTCCGGAAATCAAACAGATTGTCCGACGCCGGATCATTTGATCGACGAATCTGCATTCGATAATACTGCCCGTTGTAGTTTCGAAATCCGAATCGCAGCGAATTGTGATCAAAAAAGAACTGGCCATCAGTCGGAAGTACGAGTGGCTCAGTCAATGAAAACGTGGACGCCGACCACATTGTGGCCTGCCCCAGGGCTGTAACTCCACGGACAAGAGCGGTCTGCCATCCGTAGTAACCTCTACCCGAAAGATTGACAGAGTATTCAGTCGCAGAATACGTCGTTGCCGATAAGGTGAGGAAAACCGGTTCGAAGTCATAGTTGCCGCTTTCGTGCCACGGCACTATGACAACCTCGTAAAAACTCACACCAGCCACTGCGTCCCAATGAATGTCCAGCTTCGCGGAATCACCCTGCGTTACAACAACTGTTGCCAGGTTTGTCGGGCCGGCGTCGAGATCCGGAGCCTGTTGGTCAATTTCGTACAAAGCAACACCATAGCCCGGGACCGCACTGGCCACCACATAGCGATCCAGGAGATATGTTGTATCGGGGCCTGCGATGAGTTGATCCTGGGAATTGTCAGCCAAATGATATTCAAGGGTCGTCTGCAGGCCATCCGTTTGAAAGACCCCCAATCGGCTGTCCTCGACTTGAGCCAAAAACCAGGCCTTGCCATCGGAACCAATCAAGCTCGAAATGCGATCGATGCCAAATGGATTCGTATCGATCACACGATGGTTCGTGCCATCACTCAGATCCCAGACCCACAGTTCTGTTCCGGAGAGAGACACCAGCACTCTCGATGTGCCCGGAATCGTCGTTGCTGTCGTTTGGTACCCCGGTGCCGGGATTTGTTCCGAGGCAGGAAAGACGTGTGTTCCGGCAGTTGTTCCGTCGGTCGATACGATCGAGAATTCAGACGCGTTACTGATCGACAGGAGGGTTTTTCCGTCAGGTCCATCGTCGTCAGAAAGCAGTTGAAAAAAACTCTCGCTCGGCTGAACCAGCAGACTCACTTCGGCCCCCGTGGCAATATCGATCGACACCAAGCGACGCAGCGAACCGGCGTATCGGGAAACGAAAACGCTTTCGCCCGCCACACCGACTGGAGTGTCATAGTATTCTCCAATTTGCTGCGGACTGCCGCCATCTGGCGCAAGCAGTTGCAGTCCGATCAAGTCGCCTGTCGCAAACACAGTGTTTCCTACACTGGTCATGTTGAAGAATCCTGACGACGCTCCAAAAATAAGAATCGGTGCCGCAGCTTGAGTTGAGGGCAGAAACAACAGGGAGTATTGGTTCGAAGAACTGTAAGCGCTGACATACACGCCGTCCGCCTCCGCGGTCTGTGCGGGTGAGACGTAAATGCTGTCGGCGATCAGAAACTGATATCGAGCGGTTTCCTCATACAGTCCGGTCGAAGTCGACGCGCGATAGAACAGAAACTCCCGGCCAATGTAGTTGCCGGTGCCAGGCTCATAGACTGACAGATTGGTCAGCAACGTGCTCCCGTCCGGGGATGCCAAACGGAGTCGAACCACGCAACAGTTGCGGCGTACTCAATGAACCGCTCGCCTTATTGAAGACCGACACGGAGATTTCATCCTGTCGCCCCGAGTATGCGGACAGAATCGCCGTATCGGGAGTATCATTGACAGATTGGTAGTATTGTTCTGGCAGGTCCACAATGGGCACGAGCTGTGTCAGCAGCGCCCGGTTCTCAAACTGCTCGCAGATCGCTGCGACTGCCGTACTGAGTGCCAGAACGACGCAGAGTTCGTATTTTCGACATTTCGACGAAATCCAAAGTAATTGAGGACCAGACCGGTTTTCCGGAGCGACAACGATTCTTCACGATACGGGCCTATCGCGACGCGGCTCACGAAAACGCAACTGTCCACGAATCGTATCCGCGCTGCCCCATCATAGCCACGATCAACTCTGAAGACGGTGAGAAATCATCATTAAGGATCGCCCGATAAATAAATGTCCGATATGAAGTGAGCGATCCTAAATTGCCCCTGCAATGAATGCTGAGCGGGTTTGGGTCGTTGCGCGACCAGGACGCGCAACTCAGTTGTTGAGTTTTGCGCGGAATTGCGATAGGAACTGCTCATCCTGCGGCGAGACAGGCAAGCCTCTCTGCTTCATCGCGGAGAGGACATCGAAGGCATTTTGCCACCACATTCTCGCATCGCCGGTGCTTTGCTGTTCGGACATGGCTGCCATCCTCCAGAAACTCACCCAAAGGTCGCGTTGCCAGCCGGCGTTTCCAGGGTCCGTCGCCGCCAGCCGTTGGCGGATTTCCAGACTCGCCCGGTACGCTACCAGCGCGGCGGTCAGGTCACCCTGCGTGCTGAGCACGTCGCCAATCTTTCCCTGGCTGACCGATAGGTCACGTTGCCCGTCGGCGTTCCCTGGGTTGGCCGCCGCCAGCCGCTGGCGGATTTCCAGACACGCCCAGTAGGTCGCCAGCGCGGCGGTCAGGTCCCCCTGCGCATTGAGCACGTCGCCTATCTTTCCCTGGCTGACTGACAGGTCACGTTGCCAACCGGCGTTCCCCGGGTCGGTCGCCGCCAGTTGCTGGCGGATCTTCAGACTCGCCCGGTAGGCCGACAGCGCGGCGATCCGGTGCCCCTGCGCGCTGAGCACGTCTCCAATCTTTCCCTGGATAACCGACAGGTCGCGTTGCCAGCCGGAGTTCCCTGGGTCGATCGCCGCCAGCCACCGACGGATTCTCAGACTCGCCGTGTAGCCCGCCAACGCAGCGGTCAGGTCCCCCTGCGCGCTGAGCACGTCGCCTATCTTGTTATGGCTGACCGACAAGTCCCGTTTCCATCCGGCGTTCTGCGGGTTGGCCACGGCCAGTCGCTGGCGGATTTCCAGACTCGCCCGGTAAGCCGACAGCGCGCCGGTCAGATCCCCCCGCGCGGTGAGCACGTTTCCGATGTTGTCCTGGCCGACAGACAGGTTGCATTGCCAGTGGACGTTCCCCGGATCGGTCGCCGCCAGCCGCTGGCTGATTTCCAGACTCGCCCGATAGGTCGACAGCGCACCGGTCAGATCCCCCTGCGCGCTGAGCATGTTTCCGATGTTGTCCTGGCTGACAGTCAGGTCGCGTTGCAGGCCGGCGTTGCCCGGGTCGTCCCCTGCCAGCCGCTGGCGAATTTCCAGGCTCGCCCGGTAAGCAACCAGCGCGGCGGTCAGGTTCCCCTGCGCGCTGAGCAGGTCGCCTATCTTTTCCTGGCTGACCGACAGGTCGCTTTGCCAGTCGGCGTTCTCCGGGTCGTCCGCCGCCAGCCGCCCGAAGATCTCGTGGCTTGCCCGGCGGGCCGCGAGCGCGGCGGTCAGGTCCCCCTGCGCGCTGAGTACGTCGCCTATCTTTTCCTGGCTGACCGACAGGTCGCGTTGCCAGTCGGCGTTGCCCGGGTCGTCCGCCGCCAGCCGCTTGAAGATCTCGTGACTCGCCCGGTAGGCCGCCAGCGCACCGGTCAGGTCTTCCTGCGCGCTGAGCACGTCGCCTATGTTGTTACGGCTCACCGACAGATCGCGTTGCCGGTCGGCGTTCCCAGGATCGTCCGCCGCCAGCCGCTGGCAGATTTCCAGACTCGCCCGGAAGGCCGTCAGGGCACCGGTCAGATCCCCCTGCGCGCTGAGCACGTTTCCGATGTTGTCCTGGCTGACCGACAGGTCGCGTTGCCGGTCGGCGTTGCCCGGATCGTCCGCCGCCAGCCGCTGGCTACACGCCACCGCGGTGCGAGCCAGAATGCCCGCATCCGGCAGACGACCAAGATCATGGAGTGGCTGGCTGAGCCATTGCGCGATGTACACCGCGCTGGGATCGTCGGCACCCATACTCAACACAGCGTAGTCCCGAAGCGGTTCCACTTCCCACGATGAAGCGCTCGGACTGAACGAGCCGGCGAATGACTCGGCCCTGCGAAGCACGTACTGTCTGATCTTCTCGCGGCGCTCTTCCTGTACGCTCGCTGGCAAGCGGGCGCGCGATACCTCCTGGACGATTCGGTGCATGCGCACGAGCCGCTCGTCTTCGCCCCGCGTCCACATTCGCAGCCCGATCAATCGCCGCTCAAGATCCCGCCATGGATCGGCATGACCGGGCTCGGTTGCGAAATCCTGTGCAAAGTCCTCCGCGACCAATTCACGGAGCCAGGGGAGTGCGACGGCATCGGGGCAAAGCAGAGCTGCATACTCGATGGCGCGCAATTCAGCTTCGCTGAGTCCAGCCAATGTGGGCTCCAGGAGCGGACCGATCAGCTTCTGCGAGTGCTCTCCGAGCTGGACAGCGCGGTCGGCACTCGTGCCAGTGAGCGCCGCGAATACCCCCTCGGACTCCAGCCGCGAAAGATAATGGCAGTACGTCACCTCGGGATGCTTCCAGAGGTAAACGGCGACGACTTCGAGCGCGAGTGCGTGGCAACCGAGCAACTTCACGATCCGCAAGGCCGCTTTCCATTCCTCATCCCCTTGCAGTGCCCGGTGCCGGTTCAGCAACTCCAGGGCATCGTTCTCGGGGAGCGGTTCGAGTTCCAGGCAATCGACGCCGGAGTCAACAAGCTGCTGCCCGTCCATCCGCGTGGTCACAAGGACGTGCAGTCGGTCAGTCGCGGGAAGCACCTGGGTCCGAAGCGGTGGCTGCAGCAACTCGACATGTTCGACGTTCTCGATGACCAGGAGCACCCGCGCTCGTTTTTTTTCGAGCACGGTTCGCACCCGGGCCGCGGCCAGGTCGAGGTCCTTCTGCTCAGCTTCGTTGAATGCCAGTTCCAGATCGGCTCCCAAACGGACAAGGACGATGCGCAGATCGGTGAGCCCGACCGCATGGACCAGAAATCGCCCGCCGGGATAAAGTTCGGCGAAGGCCTGCGAATATTGAAACGCCAGGGCTGTCGTGCCGATGCCGCCGATTCTTTGCGCCGCAGAGATGGCCACAACCTTTCCTTGCGACAGCGCTTCCCGCATGAGGGTCAGTTCGGTATGGCGGCCAACGAATCGGTCGGTCGCACTCGGAACAGTGTTCCTGGATTCTTCAGCGCGGCGGGCTCGTGCCAATTGTTCGGACAGCTGCTGATCGAGACTTCGCAGCCGCTGTCGGACTTCGTCTTGCTGCAGCGCTTCAATCCCTTGTGGTCGCCATTGGCGGATATCGAGATACTGCTGACGCTGCAGGTCCGTCCGCTGCATCAGGTCGGCCTGCCACTCATCCGCCCGTGTTGTCGTCGGACCGTCGAAGCTCGGCACTGTGACAATGTAGATGGGAGCGATCGATCCTCCCTGCAACTGCCGCCGGATTTCGAGATCTTGATAGAATTGCCACTCCTTCCGGCAATACAGGCTTCGGAAATACTCTTCGGACAGCACCACCAGCATCAGCTTCGAGGCGTACAGGCCCTTCAGGGTGCGGTGCTGCCAGTCATCCATATCGCAGATCTCATGGCGGTCGAAGAAGACGCGCAGCGGTGTCGGTGTGAGCTCGGCATGCTCGGCCCGGATGGCCTGAACCAGGGCCGTGACCCAGGCGTCTGGCTGATCGTCCTTATGAGCGTAGCTGATGAACACGTCCCATCCCAGTTGGTTGAGAAACCGTTTGGGGGTGGAACTAATCGGGCGATCGTCGTTGCAGGCTTCGGCCATGATCTCGGGCTCGCTCAGCCAGCGATTGGCGGGATTTGCGTCAATCGTGCTGCACGTGCCGGAACCCGTCAGGGTTACGTCGAACAGTTCGATGATGTACTCGGTCAGTTCGCCGGTGCTTCGGGAGACTTCGGTGTACTCCAGGTGTTCGAGCGGTGCCGATGCGACAAGCACATTTCGGCCTTCGTGGAGCCCCAGCACTTCGGCAATTTCGCGAATGAGACACTCGCGGAATGACTCGTCGTCATGCTTGTCGCCGCCAACGAAGCTGAAGGAATCCCGGCTCTCGTTCCACTGGGCCAGCCAGAGAGTCTGGGTCTCCGCTTCGCGGCGAATCAGGGCAATCGAGGCGACGGATTTACGCATGACCATTCCAGTGGTGTCTGGGAAACCGGGGGCGAACAGGATATTATGATTGTGTCACGTCCATGAAAAGAGGCAAGTCGCTAAGCCGTCATGGATGGCTCTTTGGCATTGTTGAAAGATTCGACTTTAAAAACGGGGTCGGGAACCAATAGTGCGGAGCACCCTCTGGGCCATTTGGCTATTGGTTCCTGACCCCTTTTTTAAAGTCGCGTTGCGCGACAAATGATTCCGGCAGAGTCGTCCGGAATTGCTTCCTTGTGAGGAGATCAGCCAGATGTCATTCGTTCGTGGTTTGTGGTGCGTCGCCATGGACAATGGCATGCAGCGGGAAGATTCGGTGAAGGACATCGGGGCACTGCTGGACTGGATCGGGACGCAGCCGCAGCTTGACGCCGACCGGGTCGCCGACCGGGTCATGGTAACCGGCGGAAGTTACGGCGGATATATGACTCTGGCGTGTGCGACTCATTTCAACGACCGGCTGCGCTGCTCGCTGGATGTCGTCGGGATCTCTCATTTCGGCACGTTCCTGAAGAATATAGAAAGCTATCGCCGTGACCTGCGCCGAGTCGAATACGGCGACGAACGGGATCCGCAGATGTCATCCTTCTTCGAACAGATCGCCCCACTCAACAATGTGAAAAAGATCTCAAAGCCGCTGTTTGTCGTCCAGGGCGGCAACGATCCGCGAGTTCCCATGTCTGAAGCCGAACAGATGGTCGCGCGAGTCAAATCGAACGGCAGCCCGGTCTGATGCCTGATGGCCAAAGTCGAAGGCCACGGCTTCCGCAAAAAGAGCAACGCCGATTTTCAGTTCTACGCCACAGTGCTGTTCGTCAGACAGCATCTGCTGGGAGATTGAAAGCCCCCAAACCGGTGCCATCGATCCGATGGGAGAGTCGGCTCAAATTGATTTCGCCGTGGCGTCGCCTGCACGATGGCCTGTCGCGCCAACGCGGCGCTGAGGGACTCGAACCAATTGGCCAGACCGCTGGTGAAACGGCAGATTCTGAAATCGGTGGCCAGCCAGATGGCCAGTTTGAGGCTGATTTCGAATCGGTGGCCAATCACTGATTTTTGCGGGCGCATTTGCCGAAAACGGCCGAAAATGGGAATGTGGAGACTTTGGACGTGGATCAGGTTCTGGTTGACACGTCACGACCGTAAGCGATACTGTTCAAAAAAAATCTGCCAAATTTACGAGTTCTGAAATGATTCTTGAGGTTTTTCATGGGTGACACTGTCTTGTATATGCGGAGTTCCTCCCCAGAAGGATTGACGCTTAACTTGAACGACCGTGTGATCGAAGATCTGCATGGGTTTGTGTCTATTGAAGATACTCTTTTTGATTTAGTCCTGAAAGAATTCGTTGACGGTTCAGCATTCTTGTCTCGGGAAGATCTTCGCGCGTTGATTGGTCGAGTTTTGGAAGGGCCAATTGCGGATCTGGTCACTCGCATAGTTCGTCATCTTCATCGAATCGAACTTGACGGACCGGGAACAAATGATTTCATTGACAAACTTGCAGTCGTCGAAAATGTCGAGAGCAATGACGCCAAAGCCGTATTTGCTCCTGAAGTCCTGGATGCCCTTAGAAATCGTGTTGACAGGTTGAAAAGTGTTTGGATAGCGCTAGACCGGCAAAAGAAAGCCGAAAACATCGGTAAGGCCACCGGCAAACGGTTGCTGAATATTCAGTTGATTTGCGACATGCGACCGATCTTTGATGAGCCACGGAATAAAATCGAAGGCTGGCTTCCAATTACAACAATGCATCTTGTCGCAGAAGGTCCAGACGGACTTCCTGACGGGATAGATGTCGTGCTTTCCGCATCAGACGTCGATATGCTCGCAACCATCTCGGGGTACGCCAAACAAAAGCTTGATGCACTGCAAACTTTTGCGAGCAGCTTAGGCAGTCCAATTCCAACTACCGAAATCACCAATAAAGGCAACGAACGGCTAGAAACTAGATGACAGGAAACAACGAATTGACTTTGCCAGGGTCATCAAGTGCAGCGGTAAGTGCTGCTATGCTCGCTGCGCATTCAGCGGACATTTCAACCAGCCTACTCGTTATTGAAGCAGCCCAGCGTCTGGCTCTCAAGCAAGCCACGAAGCGAATAAGACCGACTCAATTTGGGGCGAACGAATTTGTGCGGCTTTCGGAATTGCTCCGTAGTGCAATTTCAAACCGTGATGAAGCTGTCTTCTCCTGTCAAACGGCAAGCGTAACGGCAGGAACGTACTCTGAAAGCGAAGGGCTGCGAAAGTATCGGCTGAAAGACGAGCACGGCACCGAAGACGAGTTTGCACGTCCGTCACCCAGGCGTCCGTCCGACTTGCAGTCTAACGTTGGAACGGTGAAACATTTAGATCCCCCCGCTCCTGTCACAGATGAGCGACCTCATGCGTCGTTGCTCGCGACAGACAGAGCGTTGTCATCCGAGCTTCGACTTGAGGCCCTCCGCGAGTGGATTGCTTCTGATCCAGAGGCGGCCAGCCAGTTCGTCGCTGCTGAGTTGCATCGCAACGACTTAAAGCCGAACTGGTCTCGAATTGTCATTTACGCGGCGGAGGGAATTCGCTTCCAGGATTCGCGAGTGCGTGAGCAAGTCGCGCGTGATCTCTTGCAACACGCAGTGAGACTGCGTCACTCGGCGTCATCGGAAGATGCGCCCGTTGTGATTTGCTCAATTCGTCGCGCTGGTTCGATTATTCCAGAAGGCAGGGTGTCTGAGTTCTTGCCTTTGCTCACGGCGGGTTCGCCTATCGACACTCGCTTGGTTACCTTGCAGGCGATTACGGCAGTGTTCAATTGCTCTCCGCCAACGGCATCTGTCGATGTACAGAAGCTATCCGAACGTATTGTGACATTAGCCGAAAAACATTGGGACACAGATGTCTTCAAGGCGGGCGAAGTTTCCGCGATCGCAATTGAGGCGACGATTGCTGCAACAGTCCTTGGGGCGTCGCAAGCGATTGATCTTGGTACGCTCGCGTTGAGGACATGTCGACAACTTCTCGTTGGTAAGCTCCGTACGCGACTCCAGTGTGTCATGCAAAATTGGCATTCTGTCTCACCGGGATCGCGTAACGCAGAACTCATCGAAGCGATGGTTTCCCACCTCAATTCCGCCGAATGATGGGGACGTATTGTGGTAGAGGAAACGGCATTCTTTGCGGGCACCGTTGTATTGAAGGATCGAATCGACGGTGTCCAGGCACGCCGGTTTGCGGTGGTGGGCATCTATTCCTTGACGAACCGCCCTTTTGTCGTGCATGCAGCCCTGTTGGCGAGGGATCACGAACTGAAAGGTGAATGTCATCTCCCTCTTTTCCACATGGGGCCGCCGCTTGCAACGGGCGATGGGCACGTTTGTCATCTTCTCGGTCAGGTCGGGTTAACAAATGAGGAGATCGAGGCCATCGACGATTGGGTGGCTTCTATTTCGACTCAGTACTGCGAAACGATCATTCTGCCTTTTCAACAGTATGTTGTTTGTCCACACATGGTTTGGGTGAACTCGGAAGAAGGCCGACCGCTTCGGCAACGTTTTAGCTGTGTCGGATATGTGATCGAGGCATATCGCTCCGCTGGAATTGAACTCATCGAAACAGAACGACTTCCGGAAGTAGACAAAGAGCTTCTTAAAGTCGCATATCCAGATTTTGCGCAAATGGAGCGGATTGCTCAAAAGCCAAAGGGCACCGCAATTCTTGCCAACACGAAGGGATTTCAGGGATTTGATGACCTTGGGGCTCCCGGAGACGGACCGTGGAGAGTAGCGCTTGCTGGCTACCTATTTCACGCCACTGACCGATACCGAGACAATCCAGTTCGACCGCCGACGTTCGTTGCTACTCGAATCGAAGAGGCGTCTTTTCCATTGGGATAGTGTCGCACAGAGATTGCGATACGTTACGGACTCTGTGCAGAAGATGAGATTCAGGCGTTTCATTTGATCAATCGCTGCGTGAGACGCACGTATTTGTGCGAGAAAGACCGCAGATCCGGCAAAGACTACTCGCATCGCAAGGAATGGAAGCAACGGAGCGACTTGAAGATCGAGCGACCGCGGCGGAAGTATCGACTGCGGATGCTCAGGACATTCGGATTGAGCACGGTGAGAGAGCCGGCTGGCTCGCTCCGATTGCCCTGGAGCCATCTCGATAGAATGTTTGCGAAAAGGCGACGATTCGTCGAGCCAGCAACAAGGGCTGCCTGTCGATGACTCTGGACCAGTACCGGCCTGCTTCAAAACCGTCAGCACTTCCGCTTCACCCGCAGTCAGGCACGGTCGGCCAGCGGAATGTCGTAAACAAGGAATGTCCGCCCCAGCAGAGCGAGACGCTGCTGCATCGACCTGAGTTGTCGATTGCAGGTGGATGGCACACATGATTCTCGCTGCGGCTGACCAATTGGAATCCCGCACTTGAGTCGGTCCTTGTGTCAGCCGTACTGTATGCTGATATACCGCTTCTTTTGCAGGAGAATGGAATGATTTCAGAGAAGACCGCCGATGTGGCTCAACGCGCCACGGTACTTTACGACGAGAAACTGCGGAGGAATCTGGAAGCCACGAATTTGCATGCATTTGTGGCGATTGAACCGGACTCGGGAGATTACTTCCTGGATCAAACATTGAGCGAAGCTACTGCAGGCATCCAGGAAAGCGCATCCAGATCGACTGGCATTAGGAATGCGAGTTGGTCATCCCACAGCCGTCCACATTGGAGGTCTGAATTCGTGAAGGGAACCGTACACGAATTCGGACGTGCTTTGTTGACGGTTGATTACGCGAGAATGACAGTTGTGACCGAGTAGCAAGTCAATTTAGGGGCCATCCATTGTAATATGTTCAGGATTTCAGCCCTGAAACGCCGCGGCTGGATTTCGTGAAGAATCTCCACACACTTCCGCAACCAGCTGGCCTGCTCAGAACCGCCAGCACTGCCGCTTCACCCGGCGTCAGGCACGGTCGGCCAGCGGAGTGTCGTAAATAAGGGGCGTAGGCACCAGCAGAGCTGGAAGTTGTTGCATCGACTTCGGTTGTGAATTTATGGTGGGTGGCACACAAATCCCTCCTTATGGTTCTGTGTCGACGCTGCTGGCGATCTGGAAGTCCGTGGCCTGCTGGACTCCACACTGGTGGTGCTGCTCGGGGAATTCGGACGGACACTAAGAATCAGCAGAGGGGGCTCAGCCATTGGTCGCGACCATTGGCCAAACTGCTCTTCCGCGATGCTCGAGGGAGCAGGTATCAGCGGCGGCCTGAACTATGAATCCTCCGATGCTGCGGCGGCATATGTCAAACAACTATGAAGCATCCAGGTCTCCTGTAGAGTTCGCTGTGGCGTTGGCGTCGGCTGTTGGGAATCTCTCATGACCTCACGCCAGTTGATTGCAGTGCCCCCTTTCAATGCCCGTTCGCCGGGTTGGGGGCTAGTTCCCGAAGGAATCGCCGCATAATCATACCGGGAGTAAGAATGAGTACAATGGCGTGCTTGAGGGCAATAATCCCTGGCAGTGGCTCTTGCAATCTTCAACGTCTCAATGTCCAATTGGTATCTGGATGTTTCCAACTCAGAGTTTCAAGGAAAGCTTGGCAGTCAGATTGGGCAAGTGCCGCTTGAACTTGCGTATTGTTGGCATGTCGTAATCCAGAGCGATACTGAGCAACATCCTGTATATCCTGATGCCAACTCAAGCGACACCGAACCAGTGGTTTGCCCGAAAAAATGGAGACGTGAGACATGCGTGTCGAATGCCCGAATTGCCACGTGAAACTCAACTTCGTCGATGACTCGCTGACAGCGGAGACTTCGTGCCCCTCCTGTGGAAGCCGAATTCCGCTGAAGGTAGACGCCGACTCGACCGTCACTTATCGCCCAAAGGTCGCCGACCGCATCGGACCCTTTGAACTGCTCGGAAAAGTCGGCGCAGGTCAGTTCGGGGTCGTGTGGAGGGCGCGGGATACACGGTTAAAGCGTATTGTTGCCATCAAAGTTCCGCGTTCTGAGACGTTCGATGATTACACTCGTGGGATGTTCTTACGTGAAGCTCAGGCAGCGGCGACCCTCGAACACCCGGGAATCGTTCGAATTCATGAGGTTGCCAACCACGATGATCAGGTCTTTATCGTCAGTGAATTCATCGTTGGAGAAACGCTAAGGGATCGCCTGGCAGGCGAAAGGCTGACTTTCCCGGCGGCGGCAGAAATGATCGCGACCATTTCTGAAGCGATCCATTACGCGCATGAGAAAGGCATCATTCATCGCGATTTGAAGCCAGGAAACATCCTGCTCGACGAAAGCGGGCGACCTCATGTGACAGACTTCGGACTGGCAAAGCAGATTGACAACGAAGTGACAATGACGGTCTCGGGCGCCATTCTCGGCACGCCTGCGTACATGTCGCCGGAGCAGGCACGGGGCGACAATCGCCGCGTGGACCGGCGATCGGATGTCTTCTCGCTCGGGGTTATGCTGTACGAGATGCTGACCGGCACGAAGCCCTTTAATGGTTCGTCTCAGGTGCAACTGCTGCAACAGATTCAAAGTCGCGATCCGCGCAATCCGCGATCTGTGGACGGACGCATCCCCCGTGATCTGGAAACGATTTGCATGAAAGCGCTGTCCAAACCCACGGACCACCGGTATGCCAGCGCCAAAGAGTTGGCCGAAGACCTAAGACGATTCCTCGCGGGCTCCGCGATCTTTGCCCGTCCCGAGTCCACCCTGGAGAAGGGGGCACGATGGGTTCGACGAAACAAGGCGATGTCCACCGTCGGCATGGTGGCTCTGCTGAGTACGACACTGGCCGCCGCGTTGACTCTGCAGAAGCCCGTGGAGCCTCCACCATTTACGCCGGGACCGCCGAGTGTTTCCACACTGATGGTGGAACTCGACACCGAGCCGTCAGGTGCGTCGCTGGTCTTCGTGCCACGTGACCCATTGACAGGCGAGGGCATCGCCGAGAAGGCCATCCGACCAACTGAGAAATCACCGGCGATTGTCGAGCTGCCATCGGGCCATTACTTCGTGGTCGCCGAGCTCGACGACGGTCGTTTCCATGAGGTTCAACGATATGTCCCACAAAGTGCGAACGAGTTCGTTGATTCCTACAGACATACGACATGGACGAAAAGTCCGGTCTATCCCAAGGCTGACGGGAACGCGAAGGAGTCCATCCGACTGACGCGCATCGTGATTCCCGAGGAAGAATCCGCCGCAGGAATGATTCCCTTTGACGGAAGCAATGCGTTTCTTGTCGGAGTTCAAGGAGATCAGGGGGCACATGCTCAACATGTGCGGAAGATTGTCCCATTTCTCCTGGATTCTCAGGAAGTCACAATCGCGGAGTACCTCGCAAAAAACGAAGGAAAATTCCCGAGGAACCTGCGCCCGCAAGGCGATCCGTGGCCGGAAGACTTTCCGCTCACGCACCTGCTGTACGACAGTGCCATCGAGTATGCCGAGTCGATCGGTAAGCGGTTGCCCTCAGAGTTTGAATACGAGTACGCTGCAACGAACGGCGGGGTGACCAAGTTTCCGTGGGGCAACGACCCGCTCGAGATCCGTTCGGAAATGTCCACAGCCGGTCAACCAGACTTCGATCGGACACAAACGGATCCTCCCGTCAGCGGCCTCTTCTCAAATTGTGCCGAGTTCACCGAGTCTTGGGGAACCGCCTACCCGAACGTCGCGATTGCAGCGAAGTCTTTCATACCGTCTCCCGGCATACTCATTGCCATCCGAGGAGGCCCCATCGGAAACGAGACGGAACTTCCATCGGGTCTTATCATCAACGATGTCGGTGCCCGCATGAGAGTGCTCCTCGCACGCACCAGTTGCGTCCACGATCACCTTGGTTTCCGCTGCGCGAAAAGCAAGACTCCCCGGTGGTAAACAAAACCACTGCGGAGTTGAAAGTCCAATGACGCGAGAGAGACCTGTTGGTGGCTGAATCCTTTGATGAAGACCCCGCAATCCCCGCCGAATAAGGGTCCAGCTGTAACGGAAATCAACCACAGCCGAGACGGCGACATCACACGATTTCTCGCTGGGATCATTGAGCCAACTGTTGGTAGGTCACAACTTCATACCAATTCCGATCGTCTTCTAATTTTATCTTGGCCGAATGATGCATGATCTCTTTTACGTTTTGCGGTAGGATTGGGGTGAAATCGTACGCAGGATTGACGTTTCCCGGCTCAACGATTTCTTGCCCTATTCGGAACTCGCCCCGAAAAACCTGCGCGGCGTTTTCTCGCTGTTTCACTTTGATAATGTGTAGTTTGGCATAGACGGTTTTCCCAGCCACTTCAAACCGCACAAACCGACGACCTCCGTTCAAGACATCCGAAGTCTTAAACTCCGGGTCGGGTGTGTTATCCGAATTTCTAATATCCAATGCTTGGGCGTGTGGGGCTTTTGCATTCAATCTCGGATCGTGGACGTTTGGACCGATCGACGAACCACGACTTAGTGGTACACAAGCAGAAGTCGGATAACCTGACGGACAGAAGCCCTGGGGCGTAAATGTACCGGACAGACCTTGAGGCTGGCCGCTCGGACACTTGCGCGCATAGTAGAATGTGTACCCATTGAAAAACCCTGCCGGATACAACGCGCAAAGTGCAACATCAGCTCTTAGCGCATTCTCACCACATGGCACGCAAGGAGGGCAAGCGTGGCGATGCCGTTTTCCGGCCTGCACCTCCGAGCACTCACTCAACGCCAACAAGCCGAGAAGCACCAGGAACAACTTTCTCATTGGGAAACCCCTCACCGCTTGAAACAAGAATCCAACGCGACTGATTCGACATCAGTCTCCCGTGTGAACATGTTGTAGATTCTCCTAAGGGATGTGTCAACGAATCAGTCATCGTAATATTCCTATTTACCGTAGTTTATCAAAGTGCGAGAATCCGGAATGCGGATCCTTTTTGTTCGCTGGGAGGTTCGAGAGATGGCACGGTTGAATCGGTCAGAATTCTGTGCAGTTGATGAGATTCAGGCGTTTCATTTGATCAATCGCTGCGTGGGACGCACATGTTTGTGCGGGAAAAACCGCAAATCTGGCAAAGACTACTCGCATCGGAAGGGATGGAAGCATCGGAGCAACGCCGAGCGATTGCGAGGATGAAGTCTGCGAAGGCGGTAGCGATAACCGCCGGAAGAATTCGCCGGAATCTTTGGACTTGATGAGATGGCCATTACAGCGTGTATGGTCTATGTCGATCTCAACCCGATCCGACCAGGATTCGCGGCGACTCCCGAGACGAGCGACTTCAAGAGCGTGAAAGAACAGATTGAAGATCGAGCGGTCGCGGCGGAAGCTGAGTGTTCAGTGGCCAGTGTTCAGGTATTGCAGAAGCCCCCTCATCCGGCCTGTCGGCCACCTTCTCCCCTGCGTCGGGGGAGAAGGGACATACCGAAGATGCTCAGGACGTTCGCATTGAGCACGGTGAGAAAGCCGGCTGGCTTACTCCGATTGCCCTGGAGTCATCTCGAAAGAAGGTTCGCGAAAAGGAGACGATTCGTCGAGCCAGCAACAAGGACTTCCTAATTCGCAGAGTCTGTGCCACCGTTACCGATGATGTCAATTGCCGGATCCCAGATTGCGTTCGATCGCCCGACCTTTGTCTGCATAGTTGTATTTTCCGAACCACGGATCAAGCGGCTCCTCCACCACGAGTTCAGCGCGGCCATCGTCGCCGAAATATTTCAATCGATCGTCGTCTTCTCCATCCTCATCTTGATCTTCAGTATCGCTGTCAGCAGTTCTCTCGGGTTTGGATTTTGACTTCGCACTGTGAATCGAATTGCTGTTTGCGGAACGCCATGATCCCATCGTGGTACATCCGGCAAGTTGAGTCGCGATCAGGCAGGCAGAAAGCAACAAAAATCGCGATCGAATCATCGGAAACTCCTGCACAACATAACGCCACAAACGCTGACGTGGCGGACTGGGAATGTCACACTTCTCGGCGTCGAATGCGACTCCCGGCAGTTTAATCCTTGATCAAACTGAGTCCAGACAACTTCATCCTACTCCTTCAAAACATTAACCTCGCACGACACTCTGACGACGCTGAAATCAGATTAGGTGTTACAATCGCAGACTTCCTTCGGCAGTATCCGCGCATCGGGACGCTCGGAGTAAACACCCTGATCGTTGCGTTACTGCGGCTTCATGGATATCACGCGCGGCTGCCAGCTTTGGTCAATCTTGTCGAACGCGACGACGTATCCGGCCGCGCCGGCGTTGGTGGCTTGTTGAATCTGAGCCTGGATTTGGTTCGGCGAAACGTCCCAGCCTTGCAGGACGGCGATCAGTTTCGACACCGGAATCACCTTGCCGCCGCGCGCCGGTGGCATGGTTTCGAACAGCCGTAATGCGTGTGTGATCCACGCCGCTTCGCCGCCGTACACCGGCAAATCGCGCTCGAACAATTTGTACGGCAGCAGCACGCCGAGTTGCTCCGTCTGTTCCATGACGGGCATCAGTTGCTGCGTGAAGGCCTTCCAACAGATCCCCTGAAAACAACCGACGCCGCCGCAGACTCCGTCCTTGTCGTGCTCTTCGCATTCGATGGCCCACACGGGAACGATGCGTGAATCCGGCGCGAGCCGTTTCACTTCCGCCACAAACCGCGCGGCCGCGTCCGGGCCGAGTTTGGTGGCGGTGAGTTTCGGGCCATAGTCCGCTGTCCAGCGGCAGAGCGGGTGGCCGCAACCGCACGCGGAAGGAGCGGCTTGCAGATCGTTCAGAAAAATCACGGCGGCCGGCGGCTTGTCCGCGAGCAGCCGAGCGACGCGGTCACGATGCGCGTCGAACGCTTCGCGATAAAAGATCGGCACCCACGGATAGTTTTTGACGACTTCCCCCTCCGCCGGTTTCGCGACGTCGGGAAAGAACCGCCGCCACTCTTCGTGCCCTTGAAGGCTCGCCATCCACTCCGGATGCGCGTCCGCGAATTCTGGCGAATGTGCGATCTCGATCCAATAATGCAGCGCGAGCCCGGATGCGACGATGCGTCGAGCCGCTCGGGCTTCGTCATCGCGCGCGGCATCGGCGGAGGCGGCGAGTTTGAGCGCGACAGCCGAAAAACCTTCCTTTGCGAGCGACGCCAGGCGATCGTCGGTCACTTGTTCCGCTCGAAGAAGCGCGGTACGAAGTGTGGCGTCGCGCGTCGTCGGCTCGTCGGCCGTCGCCTCTACAAAGGCGAGCGACGTCACGGCAAAGGCGACGACCAAACAAAACACTTGCAAACGATGGCGGTTATTTTTGAGGTTCATACACGTGCGTCGCCGGGTATTCGGCGCTCCAGGCATACCAGCGGCATTGCAGACTATCGACCCAATCCAGCTCATGTCCTTTCAGCGGCCCGTCTACCGCTCGGCCGGCGAGTGTCCAGCGCGTGCCCGTTTCCTTGTCCTTGTACGGCGCGGTTTCCGGCGAAATCTCATCCGCAAAGAAGGTCAGCGCGCGGCCGTCGAGCGTACTCCTGAACGCCACTGCCGATTTTGTGGGGCCGTACCAAAACACGGCGACCGGCGTGTCGGCGACGGTGCCCGTGAAGCAGGCGCGCTCCGTGGCTTCGTCGATCGGAAAGGCCTCTGTCGCGTCGCCCACTTCCACGCCGAGCACGGTTGTGAGCGGCGGCAGGCGGGCATCGACCGGACCCATCGACGCTGTCGCTTCGTCGCTCATTTCACGAGGCAGCTCGGCCATTTCGTACTTCTTGCCGTCGAATAAATCGTAGGCCGTGGACTCCGGGTGCAACATCAGCCAATGTTGCCAATCGGTGACCAGGCTGGGAATGCGCGTCAGCCGTCGTCCCTGTTGCGGACCGTCGAACGCGATGCCGGTGAGCGCGGACCAGAGCGTGCCGTCGCGGCCCTGCACGACCATCACGCCATTTCGCCAGCCGTAAAAGTTGTAGCCGTAATCTTTCTTGTATGCCGCGACGTACCCGCCGTCGGCGTCGAAAAAGAACAAGCCGTAAGTGTCGTTGATGACACGCGGTGCCGCCAAAAAATGCCGCAGCGGAATCGCGCCGCCATTGTGAGCCCCTCGAATCCATGCGAGCACGCGATCATCGTCTTTGACAAACCCCTTGCGATGCTGCGTCGAACAATACGAACACGGCGGCTCCGTCAACGGCTTGTAAAGATCTGGTCTGATCGTCAATTTCGGCGTGGTCACTTTTTCATCCGCGACGCTGGTGCGCGAAAGCGTACCGAGCATCAACACGATTCCGATGGCAACCACACCGCACGACAGCCAACATGCGAGTCGTCTCGTCCCAATCATCGCCGATGTCTCCCTGCTCACTCGCCAAACCAACGATTCCGCATTTCGCATCTCCGCATTTCGCATCTCCGCCATCCGCATCTCCGCCATATTCCCTTTCCCGTCACGAAACAGTTTAATCGAGCAGCCTTCCATTGTCATCTGTTCAGGATTTCCGCCCTGAAACGCCGTGGCTGGAATTCTTGAAGAATCTCCGCAAACGCTTCCGCAAAGAAGCAGGCCTGCTTCAAAACCGCCAGCACTTCCGCTTTACCCGCTGTCAGGCGCGGTCGGCCAGCGGAGTGTCGTAAACCGCGGCGGCGGCACCAGCAGAGCTGGAAGTTGTTGCATTGACCTGGGTTGTGGATTTATGGTCGGTGGCACACATGATTCTCCCTGGCAGCGAGTTCGAACCGGGCTCAACTCGCAGCAAGCGGCAGAGCAACATTGAGTACCACATATCCAGCCGACAGCACAGCGAAAGAGACCTGATCGAAGCGGCGGGAGAGCATCTCGGCGCCCTTGTGTTCGAACAGATACAACGAAATCGTCGACTGAATCACCGTTAGCAGAATCATCCAGACGCCGAGACAGTTGACGCTGTCAGCCAGGGTCATGACGCCTGTATCTGGAATCAATGATGAGGTGACATACGAGTTTGCAACAGCCGCAAACAAGCCGCCAATGCCAAGACCAAATCGCGGATCAACATTGGTTGGTTTGATGAACATGGCCAGCAGCGCGATCATCACGGCCACATAAAGCGACTGCAACATCTTGAAAAAATAACCCCAACCGGTTCGCTGCAGTGAAATGCCCAGCCGAGCCTGTGAGTAAGTGGCTTTCGAATTCGGCTGCAGCCGCGGGTCTCCCTGAGTCGTCTTATAGGAATGCGGCTTCTCAATGAGCTGCGACCCCGCGACTTCGTAGGCAGGCACGCGCACGCGCGAACTCACATTTGTGTTGCTCTGATCAGGTGAAAACAGCAGCTGATACCGCTGATAGCGTGCGTTTTCGACATTGATTGTCAACAGATGCTCGTCAAGAGGATATTGTGACACATCGAACGACTTCGTGATCTTCGCAACGACACGATATCGTTCGTAATGCTGATCACCACTGGTATACTCGTCCTCTTTCTCCATTGATTCGATCGAACCGTCAACAATTCGGAGGTCATCACCTGGTCGAACGGCATTTCCCGACCAGCGAAACCAAATATAGAAATCAACGGTCCAGCTGACGTCCCTGACAGAAAACTCACTTATCCGATCGATGTAGAACCCCACATCGACAATTGCAGGAGACGCGCCATCCGGAATGATCAGGTCTGGTTTCGTCGTACCCGGCTCTTCAGCAGTTGCGCTCATCCGAGCCTGATGCCGTTCGATGGCCGCCAGGCGATGGCGTCGTTGCGGCCCAACCGTAAGAAAACCCACCAACAGAATAAGCACCGTCAGACCGCTGACCCACGCTATAAGAAAGTTTCGCTCCTTCATTGTGAGCGAAGCATTTTGGGGAGAGATCCCGCCGTTTGTCGTCATGTCTCACAAATCCGTACAGAGGCAATGGTGTCGCCAGAATACAATTGGTGAGCGAGAAATTGAGCCACCCACCCGCGCGCAATTAAGCGCCAGCATTTAAGCCACACACCCAATTGACGGAAGTGTATCGGGTTGTTGGACGCCTGCAATCCGGAATGCTGATCGTTTTTGTTCGCTGGGAGGTTCGAGAGATGCCACGGTTGAATCGGTCAGAGATCTGTTTAGATGAAGAGATCCAGGCATTTCATTTGATCAATTGCTGCGTGAGACGGACGTATTTGTGCGGGAAAGTCCGCTCATCCGGCAAAGACTACTCGCATCGCAAGGAATGGAAGCAACGGAGCAACGCAGAGCGATAGAGAGCATGACGCCGCTGCGTCCCGTTTCGTTCTGCTATGGCTTTGGTGCAACGGGATCCGATTCTGCCTGAGGAGCAGTGTCGGCGCTCGAGGACTCGTCAGAATCCGCAGTAGAATCCGCGGTGGCAGGTTCTTTGCTGGCAGGCTGGGGGGTCAGCTGGTGCATCAGGAATCTGCTTGACAGATCCACTGCCAGCGATGGATTGTTCAACCTTGGCCTTGCCTGAGTACGAAACGTCGCCACTGCCAGCGATCGAAACTTTCAGTGATGAATCCGCATGGACAAAAGCCGTTCCCGACCCGGCAATATCGATCGTCACCGAATTGGCAATTAATTTTTGCATCTGAAGCTCTCCGCTACCAGCCACTGAGATCGCAACGCTTTTGCTTGCACCGGACATCGTGATCTTGCCGGATCCTGCGATATCGCATTCGAGTGACTCTGAGTTCACCGTGCCCGCGACTTCCGAGCTTCCTGCCAGTGACAGCTCAGTTTTCGGGCCACTGAGTTCTTCGATTGTGACTTTGGATGCACCGGCGACAGAGACGACGCTGATTGTCGGAACCGTGATTGTGATCTTTGCGGCATCGCTTGGTGCGAGGTTTTTGTCTGATCGAATCGTCAGCGTATTGCCTTCGACTTTGGTGGTAATCAGAGGCAGCAGGTTGTCATCAATTGTGAGTTCAACCGACGTGACGTCGCCCTTCTTTATGTCCATAGCCGTGCTGACAGACAGTTCAATGGCCGTGAAGCTTTCAGCCCCCCGTTTCTCCGTCGTTAGCTTTCCTGAACCCCGAACCGGCGGATCCACGATGCCACAGCCTGCCACCAACATGCACACTCCGACCATCATCGTTCGCAACATTTTCTTCTCCCGAGTTCTCTCAAAAGGAACAAATTTGGATCTAGCCGAGCGGCAGAAACAACTTTACCGAAGCCAACTGACTTGAGCCTGAGGCGCTAGCCGATTTTTTGCCGTCGATTCGGCTAGCGCCTCAGGCTCAAACACAGGCGTCTCGTTCGATGGTGGGATCAGAATCCTGGTGAGAAAGCGAGGTAAAGTACAACAGGTTCCAGGAATTCCCTGCACGGTGAACGACTCGACCGGGTCGATGCCCAGTTTTGATGGCGGAAGCAAGCAAAAGGGCAAGCAAAAGGTGCCAGACACGAATGGCACTGTCGTCTTCAGGTGCAGGAAGAATTTTCGCAGCTGATCTTCCGTGATCTGATCGGGCGACCTTTTGCAGAAGTCGGCCAGTTGGCGGACAGCCCGCAGATAGCCTTCGTGAGTCCGCCTGGCCATGCCGCCGAGGTGCAGATCTTCGCTCATCCGCTGGTACAGCGGCCCGTTGAAATACGGCGAGTGCGTGAGTCCTCGTTCGGTCTGTGGAGCCTTTCGCGGCGGCTCGATCTTTCTGTTCCGCGCCGCACGCCGACGGTTCGCTGAGTCATCCTGATGACGATCGTTTTCTGATGAAGCCATGATCCAGTCTTTCTGTCAAAGAAATCGTACGGAGCATCCAGCGACGCTCCCC
>Ga0105046_10001671_pt1 | contig 34360 bp, 34 predicted proteins | sample MAT03_FD_78385 | JGI IMG/M metagenome (GOLD analysis project Ga0105046, IMG submission 78385) | Freshwater microbial communities from Lake Fryxell liftoff mats and glacier meltwater in Antarctica - MAT-03 (megahit assembly) | ecosystem: Environmental > Aquatic > Freshwater > Ice > Liftoff... | reverse complement strand
TCTTCCATCTCGAGCACCGGCCCCCGTCCCGGCGGCTCGAGCTTCCGATCTCCAAGGACACCATTGACTTCAAGTCTGCCCGGCTTTTCCGCGGCGACCAGACGGTCCCGATCCGCAAGGGTAACCGACTCCTTCTCGAACCCTTGGTGGACTGGATCCAGACGGTCGGCGCCTGGTTGCGCGCACCGGACGCAAACTCCTCCTGGCGTCCGCTGGTTGCTCCCGGCTCCGGCGAGTCCCTACCCGCCCGGCGCATTCTCGCGGCCGTCGTGGAAACGTATCAGCAGGCCTGCCAGGCCGGCGCGTCGAGCCTATCCGCGCCCGCCCCACTCGCGATCGATTCCACCGCCAACCCAGCGCCCTCCCCGTCCGGAGCCGTCGACTGGATGCCCCACTGTCAGACCATCTCGGAGTTTTCCGGAACGACGTGGCTTCGCCTTAAGCCGGACGGCACCGCGATCGCCGAGAAGAGCACTGACGAAACAACCACCCTGGAGATGCGCTACACCCTCGCGCAGGACGACAGGCGCGATCGACTCGAGGTCCGCTTGCAACCTCCCGATTTCCTGCTCTCCGGCGATCTCCACCGCCGGATTCTCGATACCGTCGCCCAAGCCGCAATCGATGCCGATTGGCACAAACGTAAAGGGCACCTTGGCCGGGACAGCGGGGTCTCCGAGCAAGAGGTCCGCGATCTCTTCTCCCACGCCGACGCCACCGTCATGCGCATCCAACGGAAGCGGGATCGCGATCTGGACCTGATCCTGATTCACGGCCCGCTCCAAGGAAGCCAGGTCTGGGTCGTCCTGACGGCATGGCTCGCCGTGGGGAAAGCATCGGACTCCAACCATCCTGAGACTCGCACACTGCGTGTCTCATCGCCCCCGAAGGCGAATCAGGGACACGGCGCCAGCGACCTGAACAACGCCTTCAACAAGGGCAACGACGCACTGAACTGCATCTTCGTCGGCGATCGATTCTCGGACGACCCCGACATTTCGGATGACATCCTGGTGTCCTTCGGCCGGCTCATGCTCGCGTTGCATCGGTGGGGCGGCATCTGGCCACCATCAGCCACTCCATCAATCCCATGATCTCCGCCCGACAAGCTTTCGGCTGGATCGCTCGCGCCTGCTTCGAAGGCTGGCGCGCCCTCCTAAGTGTCCTGAAGCCCGCCCGCCCCAACCCGCCCAACGTCCAACCGCCCCGCCCCGTCGTCACCCAGCTCGCCCCGGGTATCGAATCGCGCGTCCGTCTCGACCACCGCTCGGACTCACCCGCCGCCGTGATGAAGACAGACGCGCCAACCGGACAGCCCGACGCACCACGCGAAAGTGCCCCTCCTCTGGATTCGATGGTTTCCGAGAACGCTCGCCTCGAACGCGTCGTCGAACAGGCGTGGAAGGTCGAAATCGCCCGAGCCGAGCAGCGGCTGCTCAAGGGGAGCTTCATTCCAGCCCCGGCCAACCTCCAAACCACCGGTGCCGTTTTCCAAGGTGCCGTCACGTCCTCGACCGACCCCAACCTCGTGGCATGGGTCTCGGCGACGCCAACCGGAGGTGTCGCGGCTCCACCTCCGGCAACGGTCTGCCCTCCCCTCGGGATGGGGAGTGGGCAGCCGGGACGGATGCCAGGGTGAACGAATCCAGAAAAAGTGGCCAAACTCCATAGGTCTGGCGAAACCAGGTCAGACGGGAATATCTGTGGCTTGACCGCTCCATCCCCGGGCTCTAGTCCAGCCCCTGAGCTTCAACCGCGTCCAGCCACGCAGAGAAGCTGGGTCTGCTTCTTCAGGATCCGGACACCCACGAACAGGCTAAAGGCGACGCCCCAGGCAAGAGCCCACGGAAGATCCATGTGCAGGTAATGTTCAGTCGCCGAATCGGCCAACGCATCGAAAACTGCAAACCCAGAGAAAATGGCAAACCAGTTCACGTACTCCCGCCCAACGGCAAACCGCAACGAGAACGGCAACTCAGGGCGCTTCCAGCCACGGAACGACGGCAGAAATGCCGGAGTCTTCGCCGCCCAGTTGCGGAACGTGTCGCCGAACTTTCCCTCCAGAAAGGATTCCTCCGCCAGAATCACCCGCTCGTGGTAGATCCAGAAAATCAGAGCGATCGAAATCCATAGCCACGGGGAAAGCGGGACCGCCGCCAATCCCAGCCAGCTGAGGCAATTCCCCAGGTAGAGCGGATTGCGGACGAGGGAATACATCCCGTCGGTGTTCAGGCTGTCCGCGACCTGGTTCTTTCGATTCCGACCCGAGGTCCGAGGCGGAACATGACCCACCGTCAAAAACCGGATCACTTGTCCCAACACCGCAACGCCCATACACACAAAAATCCAGGCTTCCTGGGCCGCGTGGCTTTGCAGGGGATTGCGGTAATTGAGGAACGTCAGAGGTACCGCCACTAAAATAATGAGCGGCAGCCAACTTCGACGCCGAAACAGGACACGTCCACTCTCCTCCAACTGATCTCTCAATGTCATAGGCTGGTCCCCTAAAGTGGGAATCCTTCCTGGAAATCCCACAATCCGGCAAGTCCCGCTTTGGCTCCACTATTCGCAGGCACGCTCCCTCGTGACCCTAAGCCAAGGCACGTTCTCCTCAACGATGGACCTGCGAGGCTTCCCATCGCTGTCGCTGGGAACCGCCGCACTTGCCCTCGCTTCCCACTCTGGTATCCACCCCTCCATCATCACGCCATTCTCCAACGTAGTCGTCGGCCTCCTGTCCGTGGTGTTTACCGTCCAGGCGCAGTCCACCGACTCGTGGCCCCAATTCCGCGGGCCCAATGGGCAAGGCTTTGCCGCCCACGCCACGCCTCCCCTCCACTTCGGCCCCCATACGAACCTGGCTTGGCAGGTCCCCATCGCCCCCGGCCACTCGTCACCCGTCGTCTGGGATCAGTCCCTCTTCCTCACCACCTTCCTGACCGGCCAACTCGCCGTCGTCGCCTTCAACCGCCAGAACGGCCAAACCCGCTGGCAGTGGTCCATCCCTGCCGGCCCCATCGGCGATGTGCACTCCGCCAGCAGTCCGGCCGCACCCACGCCCGCCACCGATGCCTCCCGCGTCTTCGCCTATTTCGGGTCCTGGGGTCTGGTCGCCCTCGCCCACGACGGCAAGGAAACCTGGCGCCACCCCATGCCCCCGCCCCGCAACCGCTATGGCATGGCCACCTCACCCGTTCTCCACGGCACGAACGTGATCCTCGTTCTGGACGCTGACGACCTCCAGTCCCGCGTCGTCGCGTTCTCCCAAGAGACCGGAACCATCACCTGGCAAACCGAACGCCCCGGCCAGCGCGCCACCTGGTCCACACCAGCCGTCTGGTCCCCCGCATCACCCGACGCGCAGCATCCCGAGGAACTCATCGTCCTGAGCGCTCTCCGTCTCGCGGCCTACGACGTTCGGAATGGTGGTGAACTCTGGTCCGTCGACGGCTTCCCCCAGGAAACCGTTTCCGTCCCCGCGATCGGCAGGACCCTGGTCTTTGCCGGCGCGGCGGCGCTGGGCGGACGCGGCAGTGAGACCTACGACGCGATGGGCTGGCAGCAGTTGAAGGCGTTCGATCGCGATGGGGATCAACTCGTTCAGGCCGCCGAAATCCCCGACGACTTCCGCATGGTCCTTCGACCCGACCTGCCCAAGGACCACCCGGGATACGCCGTACCCTTCGCCTTCAAGCGGGGCTTCAAGAGCAACGATCTCGACCAGGATGGCGCCCTGAGTGAGACCGAATGGAATCAAAGCGTGATCCGCTGGGAGGCCTCCAGTCGGCCGGTCCTCATGGCCATTCATCCAAGCGCGGAGGAATCCCCCAAAGCGGAACGCGTCGCCTGGAAAACCAACCGGGGACTTCCCGAAATGCCCTCCATTCTGCTCGAGCAGGAACGCGACCGCCTCTACTTCGTCCGCGACGGCGGGCTCCTGACCTGCCTCGACTCATCCACGGGGCGATCCATTTTCCAGGAACGCATCGGCGCTCCCGGCCAATACACCGCCTCGCCCGTCGCCACGCCGGGCCACCTTTTCCTGACCTCCGCGACCGGCGTCATCACGGTGGTCGACACGCGCTCCGACGAACTGCGCGTCATCGCCCGCAACGACCTTCAACAACCGGTTTACGCCACACCTGCGCTGGCCGGGAACGGGATCTACATCCGGGCGTCGGGCCACCTGCTGGCCTTCAGGCAACCTGGGCCTTAAGCGGGCACCCCGATTTGTTCGCGGCCAAAGCCCCCATGCTCCTACCCCCTGTCATTGAGCGTGAACTTCGCAGCGCCTCCCGGCGCGGCATGACCTACTGGGCTCGGTTGCTCGCTGCCGTTGCCTGCCTTCTGATTGCGTCCCCACTCGTGTTGATGATGGAGATCGGGGCTCGGTACGGGAGCCCCACACTTCCGATTCAGCAGTTGGGGCCGCTGTTCTTCCGCCTGTTTTCCGCCATCGCCTTCTTCACGGCCCTCGCTGCCGGATGGTTCTTCGCCACGGATGCCATCGCCCACGAACGACGCGAGGGAACCCTCGAACTTCTTTTCCTTGCCCCGCTCAAGCCCTGGGTGGTTGTCCTCGGCAAGTTCGTGACCGTGATGTGGCGCGGTATCCAGTGGCTCCTGGCAGCCGTTCCCCTCTTTGCCCTTCCCATCCTTCTCGGAAGCGTCAGCGGCGACGACTTCGTCCGGTTGGCATGCCTGGCCGGCAACACCCTGTTCTGGTCCGTCACCACCAGCCTGTGGGCTTCCTCCAGGAGCCGCGGCATCTTCGAAGCCCTCGTCGCCACCGCCATCCTTCAGTCGACACTCATGGTGATTCCGTTCGTGGTGGACCTGGGCATCGCCGGATTCAACCCCATCCACTTCAAGAGCCACGTAAGCCTGTTGAGTCCTATCGGTACCTGGGTGCATGGGTTCTCGACAAATACCGGGGAGTATTGGACCAGTTTCGCCCTCGTTCATACGGAAGCCTGGATCCTGCTCGCCCTCACCATTCGCGGCACGGCCCGCCAAATCCGTCAGGATCCCTCGGTCTCAAGCTCAAGCGTCTTCGGACGCCTGAACAACCTCTGGAAGTACGGCCGCCCCCGCGCCCGAGAGGCCCTTCGCAGTCGCCTGATCGAACTTCACCCGATCCGTTGGCTGGTCGAGCGCGAGCGCGGTCCCATCCGCTTCCTGACCGCCCTGCCGTTGGTCATCGTCCTGTCGGTCGCCGGCATTTCCCTCGCGATTGGTGATCCAACGGCCCTGTTCGTCGTCGGAACCCTCGGAGGCTTCGTGCTGGGCGTTGCCGTCACCACCCTCCTCGCCCTGCAGGCCTCACGCTTCCTGGTCGAAGCCCGTCGCACCGGTTCCCTTGAACTCCTCCTGGTCAGCCCGCTTTCGACGCGTGCCATCCTTTCTGAACAATGCCGAAGCCTCCTCCGCACGTTCGCCCTCCCCGTCGGAGTGCTGCTGGCCAGCCAGATCGTACTCGCGGTGGGTCAGATGCAGCTGACCGCCGGGGCGGCTGCCATCCCGCCTCCCGCCGCCTCCGGCCCCGGTGTCTCGGCCACTGCCGCGATGATCGACATGGCCCGATTCCAATGGCTGAACCTCGCCACTGGCGTGCTCGTGAGTCTCACCGGCTATGCCGCAGTCGCCTGGGTCGGCCTGTGGATGGGCCTGGCCTGCCGCCAAATCACCCTCGCCCTCTTCGCCACCCTGGCGATCTCCAAACTGGCCCCCATGCTCGTCGGCAGTTTCGCGCAGACCAGCCTGTTGCCCCTCGTCTTCTCTCAACGCGTGCCCGGATGGTTCCCCGCAGTGATTGCCGGAGTGGTTGGCGTCGCGGTCAACCTGGGACTCATTTACTTCGCCCGCCATCAACTGCTCCCTGACCTCCGCCGAATCGTCGATTCCCCAACGTCCGTCCTCTGGCCCGCCATCCCCCGCCGACGCCCCCAAGCGCCGCCCATTCTCGACCACTGATCGGCTTCCCGGTGGCCTGTCCCTGGCTCATTCCCGCAAATGCACCGCCCGATCGTCGCGTTGCCGCAACCAGCCGTCGACCGCGTCTGTCGCAAGTCTCCCGTCCGGAGTCAGCAGCAGCGCCGCGGACGTCTGGGGAGTTCGCAATCGCGTCGCCTGGGTCCATCGCCGGGATGCCTCGCGAACCACGCCCTCGTGCTCGGCCGCCGGACGGGCAAAGTCGTAGCGCAGGTCGGCATAGCCGGGAAAACTCCGCAGCGCGTGGTGCGTGATGTAGCGGACCGCCGCATAGGGATCGGCCAGCACGCGGGACAACACCGGCGCCTGCCAATCCTCACCCGTGAGTGCCCGGGCGGGTTCCCAACCCAGGTGCCATGCGGCCAAGGCCCGTTGCCCCGCATCGCCCGCCAGGAGCGCCCGCACCACCTCGGATGTCTCCCGGCGGTCTTCAGGCACCGAAACCCGCGGACGGCCGTACCCTTCGGAAAGCCGGTCCGCCGTCCAGGCGAGCGAACGATCCTGATGACACAGGTTGCAGGCGTTCGGTCGTCCCGTCGCGAGCGTCGTCTCCACCCGGGGACTGTCGATCTGATGCTGTCGCACCCCCTTCAGCAACGCATAGGTCGTGTGGGGCATGTGGCAGTTGTAACAAAGATCGCCCGACGATCCGGCTGGATGGCGTGAGTGCGCCGGCCCGAAGCGCACCGCGTCATGACATCCAACACAGGCCCCGTTGCCGTCCATTCCCGGCTTCAACTGGTCGTCGCGATCCGCGTAGTCGTGAAGGGAATGGCACGATAGACAGGTCATTTCCCCCCTCTGATAACAGGCGGTTTCGAGCAACCCGTTGAATTCACGCCCCGCCACCCGGATCATCCCGTCGTTCCAGAAGAACTGTTCCAGAAGTTGGGGCGCACGCTGGAGCACACCCCGGAGCCACGGCTGTTCGTGAAGGCGCGTCGGGCGAAGAATCGGCGTCGTGCTCTCGAGGTCGTCTCCCGGACGATACCGAAACCCGTTTTCGACCCATTCCTCGGTCGCATCAAACCACTTCATCGCGTGGCACTGCGCGCAAACGTGGGCCTGCCGGGTCTTGTCCAATTTCTCCGGCTGTACCACAGCCCAGTCCGGCGGCTTCAGCACCGTCGCGTCCGCAGAGCGGGCGGCATGAAATGCTCGCGCCCGCTTCACGTGCTCCTCGCCCGGACCATGACATGCCTCACAGGCGATCCCCAACTCGCCCACCCGTGTATCGAAGGTCTCCTGCTCCTTCCGGGGTCGTGGCTGTCCCGCCGTCGCGTGACATCGGATGCACGACATGTTCCAAGTCTCCACCGGAGGAGCCGCATGCGGATCCCGGATGAATACATCGTGGCGCGGCGCCCACCGGCGGTCTCCGATCAGCCAGGTAAATGGGAATCCAATCTGGGAATTGCCGAACCCGCCCGGCAACCAGAACGCCTGCATGTGGTGCGAACCGGTCACCAACCCGATCCGCACCCGTACCGGGGCAGGCTTGTGGTCTGCCGGCGCCGCGCGCCATTCCTCCAGGTCATCGATGGCCGCCCAAAATTCGTTCCCCTCGCGACTCAGGGTGAAACGTTCATCGCTCGTCTCCAGCACCACTCCGTCGAAGTCCGCCACGATCGAGTGAGTGCCAGGCAACTGGGTCATCGACCGGTGATAGGACGCCTGCCAGGTCGCATGGGGTTCGCGATGACACTCGCGACAGGACTCGGAGGAAACATAACCCGCAGGACCTCCCTGGCGGGGCGGTTCCCCGACCACGCGGGGCCCCGACGGAACCGACACAACGTGTGAATTCGTTGGCGTCGGCGTGGACGTTGGCGACGAAGTGGATGTCTCACCGCCACAACCGCTCAGAAGCAGGATACCCACGACTGCGGCCATCGCGACGAGGACCGGTGACCCATGACGCGTGCGAAGCCTGGAAGATGCGATACCCATGGACCGGCGCTCCGCAGCGGCGGGAGTCTCGCCTGCCGTGACGCAGGGCGTCATGCCCGGCGGACTCCCCAGTTCATGGTCTCCACTGGATCGGATCGGTGGAAGGCGCAGAGCCTCACGAACCGATCGCTCCCGCCTGCGGGCGATGAGGCCCTGGATCACCGTACCCGACGGCTTTTCTTCAGCAGTTCGATGGCCGCCTGGGCTTTGGGATCGCCATTGTCGGCCGCTTGAATCAACTGATCTTGGAGCACCGTCATTCGGCGGTTGTAGTCCCAGCTCTGCTTGTCGTTCTGGATGGAGCCGCTGAGTTGAAGCTTCAGGAGGGAGTCCGTTGCGGTACCCCAATCCTTGGCGAGCACGGCCTTGTCACTACCACGCAGCGTCTCGTCGACGTTCATCGGCTCAAGCGCCGCTTCGGTCGTGGATTCCTCGGCGGCGGCCTCTTCCGCCGGGGCTGCTTCCGTCGGGGCTGGAATGGCGGCCACTTCTTCCTCCGCTTCCTTGCTGCATCCGCCGGCGCACAAACCGAGCGCGAGCATGCAGGAAGCCCAACTCATCGGGGAAACGACCCGCCGCCAATCGACCCAGAACAGATTCTTCATGGAGAAGCCTTATCAGATTGCAGACGCCCGGTCAGGTACGCAGCCGTGAATTCCCTACTGGGCGCCACCCCTCGCATGATTCGGATCCGCCCAGAGGTCGTTGGGCACGTCTCTCAACCCCGCCCCACGTCCATCCACACGGCCCGCGAGTTCATAGAACTTCCTGTACTTGAGGGTCACGGCACTGCCCGAAATCAGGCCAGCCGCCCCGCCACCTTTCACATCGACGCGCTCATTCGCCGCGAACCCGCCACCGTGGCGCTGCGAGATGCCCTCGTCGGGAAAGCTGGAGCAATCGTTGAAGAAGAACGGCTTCATTTCGTCGGCCTCCCACTGCAGAATCATCGTCGGCCGAAACGCAGTGATGCGGTGGGTCAGGAGGCGACTGTCCCATCCGGACAGGCTGCCAAAGCTGATCAACGAACCATTCCACACGTAACTGCTGATCTTCTGATCACGCTGACGGAACTGGGACTTCTTCAGCCCTGCCTGCTCCACCCTGTCGCGAGGGCACATCAACACTTGGTGCGTCTGAATGAACGGAAAGAGCTGCCCCGTTTTGACCTTCTCGATCTGGTTCGAGAAATTTCGCTGGGTCGGAAGGAGATCGCCCGCAGACGTCGTCATGTTCGGGCCGTGCGCCCAACTCTTGATCGCCAATCCCCAGCCCGGCGACGGCATGTACTCGTCGTTGTCACCCGTGTACATGGTCATCGCGAGCATGATCTGCTTGTTGTTGTTCAGATCCAACGTGAACTGGGCCCGGTCTTTCGCCTTCGAAAGCGCCGGGAGCAGCATGCTCGCCAGAATCGCGATGATCGCGATGACCACCAGAAGTTCGATCAACGTGAAAGCCTTCGAACGGAATGACGGGGCCAGTGTGATGCCCGGGTTGACGGAGTCAGTGCTCATGGTTATGCGGACTTAGGATCAACGTCGCAACCGACCCGCCCGGAAACCGACACCGCTCAATCGGTGCAGGCTCGACCAAAGCATTGGGACGCTTGCTGACGGGAGGAACAGCCTTTTTCTAACATCTGACGCAGGACCGCGGAAGTGTGCCTTATCAGGCACAGCTCGACCCCTCGTCGCTGACCTCTTAAAGCCCGTCCTTGATCGCAATCGTCCTAGCAATCCGGTCAAAATCCCGGTCAATCGGCCTTTGCGCCGGAGCATTATGAGGATGTCTCCCCGTCATCGGCTCCACCCACTTGTAGATTTCCGAATGGCCGTCCGCAAACGTCATGTTCGCCCCCCTGTTGTGCCGGGCGGAGGGGTCGTTCTGCCACACGCGGTTGTCCACCTGGATCGCGAAGTATCCGTCCTCCAACGTCACCGTGCTTTCATCCAAGAACACCAGCGCGCCCGACGGTGACGGACTGACGATATCGCCGGTGCGCTTGCGGATCGGATATTTCGGATTCACCCAGTCTACGTTGCTGTTCATCTGCCCCGACATCGAATAGCTGCGCACCCGCTTGAAGGGCTTGTTCTGAAACTTGTAGTCGTCGGAGCTGCACACATAGATCGCTTCTGACTGGTTGTAGGCGAAGAGTTTTCCGTTCCGGATGTTGTTGAGGTTGGTGTGGCCCGGCGGCGAGTTCACGTCCCCCAAAATCCACGCGTCCGGCGTACCCAGGTAGTTCGGCACCAGCTTCTCCTCGTGATCTCCGGTGTACAGGATCCAGGCGAGCCCCAACTGTTTTGTGTTCCCCAAACATGCAATCGCTTTCGCCTTGGTCTTGGCCTTCGCCAGGGCCGGAAGAAGCATCGACGCAAGAATCGCGATAATCGCGATGACGACGAGGAGCTCGATCAGCGTGAAACCGGACAGCGAACGGCCCGACGAGCACCGCGCTGCACGAGATGGGTGTCTGTACGAAGGCATAGGGGAGGTAATATGAGATGACCAAATCCTGGACTGCATCGTTCTTAGTAAATCCGGCTCTGCTGTGCAATCGGATTCTCAGTCCCTTGACCCGTTCCATTTCCCTCCTCACCCGGGATACCCTGCCCACTCTGAACTTCGACCCGGTCTCCCTTGCCCCCGCCGATGACGATCACGACGGCGGCCCGACTCAACGGGAGGATGCACCGCCGGGTACGTTCTCCTCGTCCACGACGATCCGATAGTAGCGGGGACCGTTTCCCACCTCCGATTCGTCGATCACCAGATTGCCCATCACCCATGGAGACCTCCCCGCGACCCGCACATCCTCCCAAGCCGTCTGCCCCGGCGCCACCAGACCCTGAACCCGCCAACCACGGTCATTCTCAAGATGCCCGTCCCCGGTCCACCGGAACCGCCCGGAGCGGGTCATCAGCACCTCGGCGGTTGCAGGGTTCCGAACAAGAAAAAATCCCGCCCCACCTATGGCCAACGCCGTGGACGAATCCTCCCTCACATGGGGTTGTTGAAGGAACCGCGCCCGATGATTCAACGCGTTCGAAGCCTCCGCATCCAGGTAGCTAGGATCCAGCTGCCCCGACCGGATCCGCGTGCCCAAACCTCCCGGGATCGGGTTCACGCCGAGGGCCTGGTCCACCAGTCGACGATCGGGTCTCGCCTTCCAAAAGTATCCGTCCGCAGCCACCGATCGCGCGGCGTGCGACAAGCGGTCGATCTTCAGACGCCCCAGACGCTTCCGCACTCCCTCCGTGTTCTTGAGGGAGATAAACCCATGCACATCGATTCCAAGGCTTTCGACAATCCACCGTGACTCCAAAGTCAGCCGACCCGTACCCTTCGCGACCGGAACCCGAAGATCCCGCACCCCAGGGAACGGCTCGTCACTGAAGACCTGGACCCGGTAGCTTCGTTTCTCGGTCACAAGCCATCCTTCGGAATCCAGTTTCAGCAAGCCGCAGCGCGTCAGGAAATGCTCGTCCGTGCCGGGATCGCGAACCGACAGAAATCCGGGCCCCTCCAGCAGAACGCACCATCCAGACGGAACCGGCACCGGTACAGCCTGCCCCGCTCCAGGCGTGGAACGGTCAAATGCACCCACCCGCATTCCCACCGGTGCGACCTCAAGAGATCCGACCTTCACCGATCCCGCACCCCCGTCCCCCGGCCACTGCAGTGGCGGCCCATCCGTCACACCTCGATCGCCCATCGCAAACCAGGATTCGGAAATCCGCCAAAGCCTTGTCGTCGGTTCCGGCGTCGCCAGGACGATCCGGGAGACGATTTCCACCCATCCATCCGACCCCTGAGCCGTCACCTCCCCACGCGTCGACACCCGCCAGGCTTCGACCGAACGCTTTCCCGGCTCCCATGAGCCGTTCCATGAAAGTGAAATCGGCGATAGCTTCGCTTCGTCCGCCGATCGACCCATCAAGGGGAGACCATTCACCAACACCTTGCGCCCGGACTCGTCCACGTGGAGGGCCCCTCTGCGCGTCAGGAGATAGGGCCATGCCGAACCCTGCGGCGCCTCAGCCACAAAGTAACCCTCGCCGTCAATGGACAGTCACGACAGAACGCCCATTGACCCGATAGGCCACTCCACAGCGGTGGCCTCGGAGTCCACGACGTTGGCGCCAACCGTCAGCTTAGCCCGCAAACGGCTCGCATGCTCGAGAGGGACCAGCCTCTGCGAAGTATCCTCACTGACGACCATTCCGGGAGTTGTTCCCGCCCAAGCCAGCCACATCCAGCCTAGCAACCCAGCCATGATTGCCGGGTTTCGAGGACCGAAATTCCCCCCGCCGGCAGGTTTTTCCCTACCTTCCTTCATGAACTCTACCCAGCAGATCCCGTGCCCATGCGGCTCAGCCATGGCTTAACCACGCACCTTCCCGTACGATTCCGGGTAACATCGCCTCCTCGATACGTCAGGTACCGGTCAATGAGTGATTCCCATCGCCCATGCGCTCGCTGCAACGCCCCGGTGCCCCCCAACGCGCCGGAAGGCCTCTGCCCGCGTTGCCTCCTCCTCCGTGTCGCCGACCCCACCGACCCCGCCGTCCCTAATCCGGAACCCGCCCCACCCCCGCCCCCGCTTGAAACGGTCGCCGCTGCGTTTCCCCACCTGGAGATCCTGAAGTGGATCGGCCAGGGAGGCATGGGGGTTGTCTACCAGGCCCGCCAAAAATCCCTCGACCGCCTCGTCGCCCTCAAACTGCTCACGCCCCACCGCGCTCACGACGCCTCGTTCGCCGCGCGCTTCGCCCAGGAAGCCCGCGCCCTCGCTGCCCTCAGCCACCCCCACATCGTCACCATCCACGACTTCGGCCAAACCGACGGCTTCTACTTCCTCCTCATGGAGTACGTCGACGGCGTGAACCTCCGCCAACTGCTCCAGTCCCGTCGACTCTCGCCTGAGGAAGCCCTCGCGATCGTCCCGTCCCTCTGCGATGCCCTCCAGTTCGCCCACGACCACGGCATCGTTCATCGCGACATCAAACCCGAGAATCTCCTGCTCGATCAGGCCGGTCGGGTGAAAATCGCCGACTTCGGCATCGCCCGCATGCTGGGCGACGAACCGGCCTCTCAACCCAGCGTCACGGAAGGCACCCAGGCCGCCGGCACACCCGGCTATATGGCCCCCGAGCAAAAGGCCAATCCACGAACCGCCGACAGCCGCGCCGACATCTATTCCCTCGGCGTTGTGTTCTACGAAATGCTCACCGGCGAACTGCCCGCCGACCGCCTCCAACCGCCCTCACGCAAGGTTCAAATCGATGTCCGCCTCGACGCCATCGTCCTGCGGGCCCTGGAACAAGCCCCCGAACGCCGCTACCAAACCGCCAGCGAACTACGCACCCAGATCGAGACTGTTGTCACCGACGCGGCGTCCCTCGCTCCGTCCGCAGGCTCCACCCCAACCTCATCCTCCACGCCCCTCGCCACACTCAAAGCCGCCTCGTGCATTGCCATCACGCCGGAGCGTCTCGCCACGTTCGCCGGCCAATGCCTGCTGCACCATAACTCCCATCAAGTCGTCCTTGATGCCGAGGCTTTGACGATTTCCAAAGGCCCCGAAACCACCCGTATCCCCCTCGAACAGATCCAGAACGTCAGCCTGGGAAATTTTCCGTCGCGTCACCGATTCTTCAGGCATTTCCCCAACCGGCGCTGCGCTCTCGTCCACCTCACGTACCTCACCGACGGCCAGACTCGGCGCCTTTGCCTGATCGCCGCGGGCCGGCGGCTATTCTCGCCCTCCGCGCAGGTTTTCGCTGTCGAGGAATGGTGTCCGGCGATCCGTGATGCGGTGGAACAGCGGACAGGATGCGACCCGAATTCGACTCCGGCCGAATCACTGGGCATCCCGCCCACCTCCCCAGGTGTCCTCGCTCTGTATGCCCTCGGTTTCCTCGTCGCCGTCGCGCACCTCCTCTTCCTAGTTTCTCTCACCGCCCGAGGCGGAATTCCCCAGGCGCTCGCCCTCGCAGCGATGCTGATCGGAGTTCTGGGAGCGTTCCTTGTGGGAAAGTTTGTCCTGGGACGGCTTCTCTGCCGTCGACCCAGCGCAGCCCGCCTCTTGGCCGGAGCGCTCATCGGGCTCGCGGGCCTGGGCCTGGGCGGCTTCCGACTCGCCCGCTTGAACGCCCAACACGCTCGCACGGAGGTCCGGCTCGCACAGGAGGTCTCCGCTCCCAATGAACAAGCGGCGGGCCTGGCAAGCCAGGAGTTCCAGGCACGCTCGGCTCTTGCCCGATTCGAAGTGAATCCGAGCGACGCGGCATCCGAAGCCGACCCGGCGGCGCGCACGAACGAGTACCGCCGCCTCACGCAGACCGTCCAGACGGCGCGCGCTTCTGTCGACCAACTCAACGACCGCATGGCCGACGAGAAGGCCTTGCGGGCAACCCTCGGCGCTGCCAGCCCGTCGCGATCCTTCCGAGCCTGGCTGCCCCTGGTGCCACTGTTCTTCGCGTGCCTGGCCATCGTGCTCCGGCGACGGGACGGACCCTCCGATCCATCGACCTCCCATCCTTCCCGCGGGCGCTTCGGCGACGCGACGTGGGTCGCATCCACGGTTGCCATCACCTTCCTCATTGCCGCCTTCGTCGACCGCGTCTACTCCAGGCAACCGGAGGTTTTCGAATCCTATTTCACCCCACCCACCCGCCCATTCCTCACCCATCTCGGATGGTCGCCAGTCGCCGTCAGCAACCACGTGGTCCTCGTCGATCTCGCAACCGAGTTGGCCCGCTACAGCGCCGAAGTGCGCTTGGAATTCACCGGTCCCCACCTTCCTGACGACGTGGATTCCGCCTTCACGGACCCGCTGCAAACCAAGCCGCAAGGAACCCTGCTGAGACCCCACCCGTTCTCCGGCAATGCGCCACGGACTCTCCTGCCTCCAGGCCGGCACACCACTCGCGTGGCCTTCGCCTTTCCGGATGCCAGATTTGCCGAGCAGGCCTTTCGCAGTATCGCCGCGCGGGAGACGCGTGCCGTCGCGCCCAACGAGGACCTCGGTGCCACCTTGTTCCACATCTTCCGCCCCTTGGGCCAGGAGTACCGTGCCCGATTCCGTGTCTGCAAGGTCCTGCATTCGGGCCATCCTGATTGGGTGAGCTTCTCCCGGTTCGGTTCCTGGAATGAAAACGGGCTGTCGTTCACCTGGACCCTCCAGACCACGCGCCCTGGAACCTTGAAGCTCGCCCTCGGCGAGGATCGATCGTCGGCTTGGATCAGCCAACGCCAGGGAGATCTCAATCTCATCGAATGCCAGATCCGACTCCAACTGACCCCGATCGGCACCAACCGCGTCCGTCTGGTCCAGTTCATCGACAATTCCCAGGGCAGCATCGAGCAACCGGGAAACTACCGCGATCTCGCCGCCGAGATCCTTCGCACGGCCAGCAGCGGCACCCGATGCATTCGGGGCGAATCCACCGAACTCTGCCGATTCGAAGGCAAAGCCTTGGTGGCCCAGATGGAAGACATGGCCCCCCCATCACCCCATGCCGTCGGCCCGGCACAAGCCCAAGTCAGGGGTAGACGTCCCAGCGTCCTGCTGCTCCTGGTCGTCGTGGTGATGGTCCTCGGCGGTCTAAGCCTGCTCGCCTTCCTGCTCCTCCGCCGCGCCAACCACAAACGGCCGGGAAGTGTGGCGCTACCGATCCTGGCCATCCTCGGCATCCTGGTCCTCGCCTTGCTCGTGCTCCTCGGCGGCGCGACCCTGCTGTTCATCGCCCGCTCGGAATCGCCCACACTACCCAAGGTGCAAACCGTTCATCGCGCGGTGCCAGCTCCATCCCACAAGTTCCATGTCTGAGGCCACCCAACGCGATCCCGGCCCGGTGGTCTTCGCCACGACCCATTGGACCCGAGTCCTGGCGTCGCGCGGCCACGCGCCTGAGGCACAACAGGCGCTCAGCGATCTTTGCGCCACCTACTACGCCCCGGTGGTGGCCGTTCTTCGCGGCGAGTGCCGTTCCGACGACCAGGACCGCGACCTCGCCCACGCCTTCTTCGAGCTCATTCTCGAACGCCACGGTCTCGACGGCGCGGACCCGGCCCGTGGCCGCTTTCGCTCGTACCTGCTCGGAGCCCTGAAACATTTCCTCGCCAACCGCCGCATGCACGCCCGTCGAGCCAAGCGCGGAGGCAATGCACTCCACCAACCTCTCGAACCGTCACCCGACGAACCCGACATCCCTGCAATCGCCGATGCGTCCAGCTTGCCCGATGACGCGGTCTTCGATCGTGCGTGGGCGCTCAGTCTGCTGGAACGAGCCTTCGCCGTTCTGACGCGCGAAGCGGAGCAAAACGGAAACCTCCGGGAATTCGAGATGCTCAAGCCCTGGCTCACCGGGGACGTTATAGGTGAAGGACGAACCCAGTCGGACGCCGCGAAGGAACTGGGTTTGGCCGACGGCGCCTTCCGAGTGGCGCTTCATCGCCTTCGCCGCCGTTTCCGCGACGTCGCGAAAGGCGAGATCGCCGCCACCGTTTCATCGCCCGACGACGTTGCGGACGAACTCCGCCACCTGATCGCCGCGCTGGCGTGAAGCGTCCTGGTAGCGGCGGGCGTCTCGCCCCCCGGAATGGATGACCCATCCTTCAGACCACCCCACCCGTCTCATCCGCCGGGCAAGATGCCCGGCTCTACGGCAGGCGAACCGCCCGCCACCGCTTCCCGTGGGTTGCATTTTATCGAAAGGCAGCGCATGGCATGGCCCGCATGCAGTTTCATCTGTTTGGGTTTCCGGTGCGCGTCGAGTTCTGGTTTGTGATCACGTCGATCCTTCTGGGCGGAGGGCTGCGGCCGAATGCCTTTTCAAGCGTCGCCAGCGTGGCGGGGATCGCCATCTGGGTGATCATCGTTTTTTTCTCGATCCTGGTTCACGAACTGGGCCATGCGAGCGTCGGTCGACGGTATGGTGCGATGCCAGAGATCGTGCTGCATGCCTTTGGTGGAGCGGCGATCATGCACGGGTCGCGTTTCAACCGACGCCAGGATCTTCTCACCACCGCCGCCGGCCCCACCGCCAGTCTGGCCCTCGGAACCGTCGCCTTGCTGATCCTCCGCACCGTTCCCAGCCTTTCGGTCGAGATTTCCGATACCCTCGTCAACCTTATCTGGATCAATTACTTCTGGACGGTCATCAACCTGATGCCGGTTCAGCCGCTCGACGGCGGACTCCTGCTACGAACCAGCCTGGGAGACCAACGTCTTCACATCACTTGCATCGTGGGTTTCATCACCGCCTGCATTCTCGCCGGCCTGGCGCTGATCACCGGGCAGGTCTTCCTCACCCTGCTCATGGCCATGCTGGCTTTCGAGAACTGGCGCATGCGCCCACGGTGACGCCCGGCGCCACGCCTCTCCTCGCCCGTCGCCCGTCGCCCGCCGTCCCTCGCCCACCGTGCATCTGGCCCACCTTCGCCTTCGCGACTTCCGCAATTACGCGCGGCTCGACGTGGATTTCGGGCCCGGCTTCCACCTGGTGCTCGGCGATAACGCCCAGGGCAAGACCAACGTGCTCGAGGCCATTTACCTGCTCGCCACCCTCCGTTCCTTCCGCGGTGTCGGCGGCGCCCAGATGGTGCGCCACGGCGCCCGCGGTTATTTCGTCGGCGGACGGCTGGTCGCCTCAACCGAACACCAGCTCAAGATGTTCTGGTCGGCCGGTGAAAAGAAGTTGTCACTCGACGACCAACCGGTGAAGCGCGTGACGGACTACTACGGCCGAATGCGCTGCGTCGTCTTCTGCACGGAGGACCTGCAATTGGTGAAAGGGACCGGCCGGATCCGACGCCGGTTCGTCGACCTTCTGCTCGCCCAGACTCCCGGCAACTACCTCACCACGCTGCAACGCTACCTCAGCGCGCTTCAGTCCCGGAATGCCCTGCTCAAGAAACCCGATCCGGATCCCGCCGTCATCGGGCCCTTCACCCAGGAACTGATCACCGCCGGCACCCAGCTCATGCAGGGGCGCCACGAACTCGTGCCACGCCTGTCCGCCCTGGCTCGGCTTGCCTACCGACGGATCAGCAATGATGCCGAGGAACTTCGCATCACCTATGCCCCCTCGGTGAAGGCCGATTTCTCTGTCGAGCTCGCCCAGTCGGCCAGCCGCGAACGCATGATGCGGGTCACCCTGGTCGGCCCCCACCGGGACGAACTCCAACTCCTGCTCAATGACCAACCCGCCGCCCAGTACGCCAGCGAAGGCCAAAAACGCTCCCTCGCCATTGCCCTCAAAATGGCCCAAGCCGAATATCTCACCGGCCTCACCGGAACCCCGCCGATCCTCCTGATCGACGATGTCATGGGAGAACTCGATGCCCGGCGACGAGCGGGGCTGATGCCGCTGCTGGAACGGGCGGAGCATGCTCGCGGCCAGGTTTTCATGACCTGCACCCAGGAAAACTGGCCGCGGGAACTGGGTCGCCGACTCCGTCGCTGGCAGGTCCATCAGGCCGTTCTCACTCCGGGTCCCGAAACGCAACCGGCCTAAACAGGGCTTCTGATCCTCCTCGTGGCCTTCCATTTTTTCACGGTGTTCCTCTGCCTCCCTAGCAAACCCTTCATTTCCATCCCCAGGGTGAGTGTCGTCTCGATCGGGCGACGCCGGCGCCAAATCAGCATCGAGCCGTCCGCGTCACCCGTAAAAATTGGCGACTCCCGGCCCCAACGCGATTCAGCCCCCACCTTCCGGAATCCATGGGACCGCGTCCCGGGCCTTGAGTCCGTCGCCTTTCAACCCTAGGGTCCAGCCACTTCTCACCTCACTCAACTGACCCGTATCCGGTCCTCACGTATCCCCTCATGAAACGTTCACCTGCTCGAACCACCGCCACCCACCGGCTCGCACTGCTCACCCTGCTCGCGCTCCCCGCGGCGGTCGCCACCGCCCAGGACGCCTTCCTCGGTCGCTGGGCTCTCACCATCCCCGGCGGCGGTGCCGGTTGGCTCGAAATCCGAAAAGAAAAGGGTTGGTACGATGGCTCCATCCTCTGGGGCGGCGGCAGTGTCGTTCCCGTCGCGTCCGTCAATTTCCACGAGGACACCCTCCACGTCACCCGCGTCCGTGAGGTCAAACGCACGGATGCTTCCGGAAAGGTCGTCCGGACCCAGCAAGTCACCGAACTGCTCGCCGGGCGGGTCGACGGCGACACCATCGAGTTCATGCAGTTCAACCCGCGCGAAGACGGCACCGGACTCCGACAGGACAACTTCTCAGGCAAACGAATCCCAGCCCTCCCCCCCCAGCCCGACCTGAGCAAAGTCAAGTTCGGCACCCCCATCCCCCTCTTCAACGGCAAGGACCTGACTGGCTGGCGCCTGCTCGAATCCGGCGCTGCCAATGGCTGGAGCGTCCAGGACGGAGTCCTTGTCAATCGCCCCGAAAAATCCTCCGGCAAACACTACGGCAACATCCGCACCGATCGCGAATTCGAGGACTTCCGGATCACCCTCGAAGCCAAGGTCCCGCCCAAGGGCAATAGCGGCGTCTACCTCCGCGGCATCTATGAGGTTCAGGTTGCCGACTCTTTCAATCGAGCCCCGGACTCCCACGGCACCGGCGGCGTCTACAGCCGGATCACCCCGAGTTCCAATCCCTCGAAGGCCCCCGGCGAATGGCAGTCCTTCGACATCACGCTCGTCGATCGCCACGTCACGGTGATCCTCAACGGCGTGAAGATCATCGACAACCAACCCGTCATGGGCTGCACCGGCGGCGCCCTCTGGTCGGATGAGTTCCGTCCAGGACCTATTTACCTCCAGGGCGACCATGAAGCCGTGGACTATCGGAACATCCTCCTTCACCCGGTGGTGAAATAAGTCGTCCCTTGGCACCGCCGCCGTGAATGTGTTTCGCTCACGGCGGTTCATGAACGTTCTCCGCGCCCTGCGATACTTGGCCCCGCTCTTCGTTGGGATCCGCGCGACGATTGCCCAGGAACCACCCGTCGACGATTCCACGGCCCCCCCTCCAGTGGACCTGATCGATGTCCGTCCCCTGAATCCGGATTCCAGTTCGGTCCTGGACCTACGCACGGGAACGATCGTCGCCACCAACGGCGTGCAAGTCATCTTCCAGGACGCGACGCTCGCCGCCGAATACATCCGACTCGACCAGGAACTGGGTGAAGCCATCGCTGAAGGCAACGTCAGCCTCCAGCGCGGCGGCCAAACCTGGACCGGCGCACGGTTGTTCTACAACTTCCGCACCGGCGCCATGCAGGCCGAAGAGTTCAAACTCGGCAACCCGCCGGTTTTCTTGTCGGGCCAACGCGCGCTCACCCTCGAACCGGTGGGCACCAACCGCGTGTACAGCCTCACCAACGCCTTCGTTACCACCGACGACCTTGCCCAGCCGGGCTACCGCATCCGCGCCCGTACCGTCACCGTTCGCGAAGACCGCCGCATCGTCGCCCGCGATGCCACGCTCTACCTTGGAGACACGCCTGTCTTCTACTACCCCTACTACACCCGGCGCCTGGGCGATCACCCGGTACGCTGGGTCTTGACCCCCGGCTTCCGCAGTCTCTACGGCGGCTACCTCCGCGCCGCCTACCAGTTCGATCTCGGCACAAATTCCCTGGCTTCAATCAATATCGACCCTTACTCCCGACGGGGACTCGGCCTCGGCCCCGACATCCGCTACGACCTCGACCCCCTCGGAAAGGGCAACCTCTCGGGCTATTGGATCGCCGACCAGGATCCCGGAAACGACCCCGTCACCGAGGAACCGATCGATCCCCAGCGCCACCGTGTCAGCTTCGATCACACCGTCGCGCTCCGCGAGGATCTCACCGCCAAAGCGGTCATCCGCAAACAATCCGATCCCTGGGTCGTTCGCGACTTCTTCGAAAACGAATACCGCCGCAACCCCCTCCCAAGCTCCTTCTTTGAAGTCCAGCAGGCCTGGCCCAATTTCACCCTCAACACCCTCGCCCGCGTCCAGGTCAACGACTTCTTCGAGACCGTTGAACGCCTCCCCGACGTCAAGCTCTCCGCCCACCGCCAGCAACTCGGGCAGTCCCCCATCTACTACGAGGGCGAAAACTCCGCCGGGTGGTTCCGACAGCGCTTCGCCGACCCGGGTACCACCAACGACTATTCGGCGTTTCGCGCCGACACCTTCCACCAGTTCCTGCTCCCCAAAACCTTCTTGGGCTGGCTCAACGTCACACCCCGCGTTGGCGGTCGATTCACCTACTACGGCGACACGTCCAGCGACGGTTGGGAGGACCTCGACGCCAAGACCCGCGGCGTCGTCAACACGGGCGCCGAAGTCTCGTTCAAAGCACACCGGGTCTGGAAGGATGCCGAGAGCAAGTTCTGGGACGTCTCCGGCCTGCGCCACATTCTCGAACCCTCCGTCAATTACGCGTACACTCCGGAGCCCAACGCGGTGCCGCTCGAACTCCCCCAGTTCGACACCGAGATCCCCAGCCTCCGCCTGCTTCCCGTCCAGTATCCCGACTACAACTCCATCGATTCCATCAACAGCCAAAACGCCTTCCGCCTCGGCGTTCGCAACAAACTCCAGACCAAGCGCGACGGACAGGTCGAGGATCTCCTCGACTGGGCCATCATCACCGACTTGCATCTCGATCCACGCCGCGATCAGGAAACCTTCAGCGACATCTATTCCGAAGCGGATTTCAAACCCCGCCGCTGGCTGACGCTGAATTCGGAACTGCGTGTCGACCCCAACGACACCCTCCTGCGCGAATCCCAGACCTCCGCGATCTTCAAACCCGGTCGCGATTGGTCCCTCGGCGTCATGCATCGCTACACTCGCGATGACATCGACCTGGGTCGGGGCGGCAACCTGATCGGCACCCGGCTGTACCTCCGGTTCACCGAGAACTGGGGATTCCGCACCTCGCACTACTACGAGATCCGCGACGCCGTCCTACAGGAGCAGTACTACACGGTTTACCGGGACCTGCGCAGCCTCACCGCCGCCATCACCCTCCGCTTCCGGGAGGATGTGTTCGGCGATAACGATGATTTCACCATCGCGATTTCGATCTCCCTGAAAGCCTTCCCCCGCTTCAAAAGCGGACAGGACGCGGAACGCCCCGAACTCCTCATCGGCGGATAAGTGCCCGCAGCCCCTCCACCAGGCGACCCACCCCCTCCGTCGCCGACTCGGGCGTGAGCGCACCGTACGCCACCCGCAGGAAGGCCTCGGCCCGCAGCCCGAAGGCCGTGCCCGGAATGACGGCCACCCGGTGTTCCTCAATCAGCCGTCGCGTCAGTTCCAACACATCCACCCGGCTCCGAAGCTTCACCCACACATAAAATGCCCCGTCCGCCGCACCCCATTCGGCGAGGTCATGGATCGTTCGCAATCCCTCCAGAACCTTGGCGCGCGTTCGGGCCATGTCCTCCAATCGCCCCGCCACCCATTCGCGGCCTGCCTTGAGACATCCCACCGCCGCTAACTGCGAAACCACCGGCGGACAAACCACGAACGTGTCTTGTATCTTCCGCATCCCGCTCACCAGCGCCTCCGGATACACCACGCAGCCGATCCGCCAGCTCGCAAATCCATAGGCCTTAGAGAACGAATACAGACTGATCGTGTGCGCCTCCGACCCCGCGAACGACCCCGGCGACACGTGCCGAACCCCGCCATAGGTGAATGCCTCGTAGGTCTCGTCGCTGATGTGGTACAGCCCGCGTCTCGCACACAATTCCTGAACCGCGCGCAGTTGTGCTTCCGGATAGACCGCACCCGTCGGATTGTTCGGCGACACCGTCACCACGGCCCGAGTCCGCGGCGTCACCGCCCGTACTATCGCCTCCATGTCGAGAGAATTACCGACCCCCAGAGGCACCAACACGGGCTGCGCATTCGCCAACGCCAGCGCCATCTCCTGATTGAAATAGTACGGCACCGGCAAGACTACCTCATCGCCGGGATCGCAGATCGCCAGGATCACCTGCTGGAACGCCGCGTTCGCCCCCGCCGTCACCATCAATACCCGGCCCGGCCCCACCTCCATGCCGTTGACCCGCAGCAGCTTGATCCGAAGCGCCTCCGTCAACGCCGGCAGTCCGTCCACCGCCTGGTACCGGTTCAGCACCGGTTCGCGCTTCAGGCGCTCCATCTCCGCCCACGCCTCCGGTGGCGGCGCATAGCCCGCCACGCCCTGACCCAGCGAAAGAGTTCCGGGATTCGCCCGAATCCAGTCCGCCACCTGCGGAATGATAGGCAAGTGAACCGCGGTCACGCGTTCCGACGGCTTCGGCATGCCCAAGAGAACCACCGCCCACCCTGCGAAGACAATCCACGCAAAACTGGCGGCATGACAGCCGGACGGAGTTGGGCGAATCTTCGAGGGTCTGGACTGGTCGGTCCTTGCATCAAACGAGGGCGCCACTGGTTCCCCAGCCGATCCAGAGGTTCCCGATCTCTCTGTCACCAGTTCGATTGGGTACCGCTGGCAGCTCCCTAGTCACGGCCTCGTTCAAGTCACCACCAACGAGCCCACTCGCTTCGCCGAACCAGAGGTTGAAATACTACCTCCCGGCGGGTCCACCAACACGGGGAGCATCATCGACATGTACCTCGGACCGTGCGGCTCCGAGTTCGCCGACCTGCATCCATTACCGGCCTTCTTCCCTATCTTCTCCGTCTTCCATCGCTTCGGGAGCATCGGTGACCTGCCCCTGCTCCAACACCAGATCCATGGCACCAAGGAAGTATGGGCCGAAGTCGGCGGTTCCGAGGTGTGGATTCAAATGGACGGCCCCCAAGGCGCAACCGGCCGGGTTCAGGTGAACGCGCACCTGACGCCGCCACCGCCAAACGACCTCCGCGCCAACCGCATCCTCCTCCCCTCCGCACCCGTCCGCGTCACAGGCCGAAGTGCCGGGGCAACGACTGAACACGGCGAGTTCATTCCCAGCGTGGCCGCCCTCCCCCCGGGGTCGAGTCGGGTCCCACGAAGCACGGTCTGGTGGGAATGGCAGGCGCCAACCACCGGACTTTGGGTCCTCCGTTTTCCGACGGCTTCGGATCACTATCTGGTCGTATATCGCGGCCCGGTCGCGCCCGAAACCCCGGTCGCCGCTCTGACCGCCTACGCGCCGGCCGTATTCCTTGCCGAAACAGGCGAGCTTTTTCAGATCGGCGCTTTCGGTATTGCCGGACCCGGTGGGAACCTCGAATTCAGCCTGGAGCAAGCCTCGGCGCCGCGGCTGAATCGACCCACGTTGCAGACCGACGGCGCCGCCCGGCTCTGGTGGTCGTTCGCGATTCCCGCAAAGTGGGATCTTCCCTTCGAAGTCGAGTCTTCCCCGGATTTGAGAATCTGGACCCCGTTGGTTACCGAAGCCGAAGGGCTACCGCGGACCGGTTCATTCCGGATTCCGTTCGACGCTGAGAAGGCCGCGGCGTTCCTGCGACTCCGAGTCAACCCGCCCTGATTCGACTCGAAGTTCTAGTGCGAATTCGTCACGAACGAGCATCCGTAGCGGTTGAGAATCTCGGTCGCGCGCTCCGATGTCACCGGCGCCGATGCCGAAGCCGACTCGGCATCCATGTCCCGGAAGGACCGCTCGAATCCTGCGGGCATCAGCGTCACCAGAACTCTGCCCGGCAGGTTCCCGATGAACTTGGGCGAGTGCGGAATGTTGCGGGGCGCAAAGTAGGTGTCGCCGGTCCGCAAGACGGTCGTGTGCCCGCCACACCAAATCTCAAGTTCGCCTTCGAGCACGTGGAACGTTTCCTCCTCCCGGGTATGCACGTGAGGAGGAAACGATTCACCCGGTTGACCGATGACCTCGACCAGCGAAAAGGCCCCGTGGGTCTGCTTGCCGTCGAGAAGAATTCGAACCGACGTCCCGAGAACGTCCAGGGTGAGGACGCTTTCGCAATGAGAGGCTACCGGGTGCAACGACATGATGACGCGTATCGGGGTAGGGGATTCAGCTCCGCTTGTTGAAAAACTTCTTCAGGTTCTCGAGGCCCTTCGTCGCAATTTCATCCCGGGTCGGCTCCATCTTTCGCCAGATTGCCGCAGCCCGGGCAATGACCTTTACGTCCGTCGTGAAGCTCTCGATGACCACGTCGCCATCGTACTTGATCTTCTTCAGCGCGGCCACAATCGGCTTCCAGTCGATGTGATCGTTGCCTGGCGTGCCACGGTCGCTGCCACAGGCATGAAAATGGGCCAGGTGCGGCCCGGCCTTGAGGATCGCCGCCGCCTGATTCTTCTCCTCGATGTTCATGTGGAACGTGTCGAGGTGCAGCTTCAGTGCTTTGCTCTTCACTGCCTTGATCAGCTTCAACGCCTGATCGCAGGTGTTCAGGAAATCCGTCTCGAAGCGGTTGAGCGGTTCCACGCAGATCTGAACACCCTTCGATTCCGCGTAGGCAGCCAGTTCCTTCAGGTTCTTCACCACCAACTCGAACTGCGCCTTCTTCTCCACGTCATCGTGGGCGCCAATCAACCCCACCACGCTGTAAACCGGCCCGATCAGCGACGGGCATCCCAGGACCACCATCTGGTCGATCAACGTCTTGCAGTAGGTCATCCCCGTCTGCTGATCCTCCTCCGAACCGCGGAGATCCCGGCCAGGACCCATGCATGCGCAGACACTGCCAATCGCCAATCCCGCCTTGTCTGCCGCGGCTTTCACCTTGGCCGGATCAATATGCTCCGGCGATTCGATCGGAAGTTCCACCGTGTCGAAACCCCATTTCTTGAACTTGGGGAAGAGCTTCACGCTCTCAGTGGTGAACGGGGAAACGAATAGGAAGGAGTTGATGCCAATTCTCATGATCCGTAATGGGGTCGTGCGCCAAGGCTAGGCCTCACCATCGATGTGTCAAAACTTTCGGGCTGCTTTAATTGCCCATGACGGACCGGCCGATTCAGGGCAGGCAGGCGTCCCTCCCGATGAACTCACGTCACCCCCACTTAAGGTCCAGCGACGGCATTCCCGCAACGTCGCGAGGGCCCCGGCTGCCAACCCCCGGCTGCCAACCCCCGCGCTGCCACCCCCCCATCGCCTTATCTTGACCTTTCCAAATTGCCTGTCCCCTTATCACTTCCTTAAACGCGTCATAAACCTTCTATGCGTTTTCCGTGATACAAATTCTGTATCCATCGTAAAACGCTGCTTTAGAAGTATTTAAGCCGATATCGGCGTCTAGCTCGCTCCCTGGCGCGATGTCTGCCTATGTTGTCCCATGACAACGACTCAAGTCCCCCCAACCAACACCGGAATCACTCTCCGACGCGCCGCGGACCGCGGCCAGGCCGATCATGGCTGGCTCAAGACTGCCCACACCTTTTCCTTCGCTGACTACGACGCCCCGGACCACATGGGATTCCGTTCCCTCCGGGTGATCAACGACGACATCGTCGCCGGCGGCGGCGGTTTCCCCACCCACCCGCATCGCGACATGGAAATCATCACGTACGTCCTGAGTGGCGCCCTTCAGCACCGGGACTCCATGGGGAATGGCAGCGTCATACGCCCGGGAAATGTTCAATACATGGCGGCGGGATCGGGCGTGCAGCACAGCGAGTTCAACGCGTCCCCGACCGAACCCGTTCACCTTCTCCAGATCTGGATTCGACCCGATCGCAGCGGGCTGCCGCCGCGCTACGAGGAGAAGGCGCTCACCCACACCAGCCCAGGACGCCTCCAAAGGGTGACCTCGGCCACCGGGCGGGAGGGTTCCATCGCCATCCACCAGGATGCTGAGCTCTGGATCGGTCGCTTTCAGCAAGGCGATACGGCCCTTCACACTTTGGCGCCCAACCGGCATGCGTGGGTTCATGTGGCCGAAGGTTCCGTAACCCTGAACGACCTCCCGCTCTCCGCGGGCGACGGCGCCGCCGTGTCCGGCGAAAACACCCTTCGCCTTACCGCTACGACCTCCGCTCAAGTCCTGCTTTTCGACCTCATCTAACCTTGCACCCACGGCCCACACGAGCAGCCCAGCCAGCCTCAACTCTTCACCCCTCACCACCGTGTCCCTCCAACCCCTCCCCACTTCTCAACTTCTCGAAGCCCTGAATTGGCGCTACGCCACCAAAGCCTTCGACCCTACCCGCAAGATCCCGGTCGAAACATGGACCGCCCTCGAAAACAGCCTCGTCCTGTCCGCGTCGTCCTTTGGCATTCAACCGTACCGGTTGCTCGTCGTGAACGACCGCCCCACCCGCGAACGCCTGCTCCCTCATGCCTGGGGCCAATCCCAGATCGTCGATGCATCTCATCTCGTCGTTTTCGCCGCACGAACCAGCGTCACAGCGGCGGAAATCGATGGCCTGATCGCCCGAATCGTCGCAATCCGCGGCGTCCCGGTCGAGTCCCTCGACGGCTACCGAGGCATGATGTCCGGCATGCTCTTGAGTGACGGGTTCCGTCCGGTCGCCCCGCACTGGGCTGCCCGACAGGCTTACATCGCCTTGGGAAACCTCCTCACCTGCGCCGCCTTGCTGGGTGTCGACGCCTGTCCGATGGAAGGCTTCGTTCCCGCGGAGTTCGACAAGATCCTCGACCTCCCCGCGCACGGACTGACCGCCATAGTCGTCTGCACCCTCGGCTATCGGTCCGCCGACGACAAATACGCGAAGCTCGCCAAGGTCCGGGTGCCGAAAGCCGAGCTCTTCAAGACGATCTGAGTGCTCGAGAAACCGCTGCTCCGCCGCCTCTGGCGTCAAGCGCTCACAAGCAAGCGACGCGCCTTGACGGTTTGGCATCGCGCCCAAAGCCACTCCGTTCGAGGTCGGTGCGCCGGTCAATTCGGAACAAGGCGCCTCCCCTGAATTCGGAAATCGCTCTCCTTCCGTATGTTCCAAACTTTCCGTGGTTGTCTCTGCTAGGTTCCGGTTCAATCCAGAGGCGGCGTTGACTCGACGGCACTCCCGTCCGCTTTCCCGCCCGTCCCAGGCCCCTTCCGAGGTCTACCTCGTCGACGCTGCAACGCTTCACGCAAGACGAACTCGATCTGACCATTGACGCTGCGCAACTCGGCTTGCGCCCAGGCCTCCAACTCGGCCCAGACCTGCGGGTCGATACGCAACAGAAATGCTTTGCGCTCAGCCATACCTAGACGGTTAAACCGGCGCGCCGGGCGACCTCGTGCGCGAACCGGGCAGGATCGTCCGGCGCCACGACGACCTTGCGGTACGCGTAGCGCAGCAAAACCGACCGGGAAACATCATTCGCGAGCATGCGGTAACGCCCCAGACGGCGGTTCCAAAAAATCCCGGTTGTCGAAAAGAACCCGCCGTTGCCGAGCAACCGCAGCGATCCCCGCGTCAGCGCAGCGTCAGCCCGGACTTCAAGCAGTCCCGCGAGCGGCAGCCGGTTTCCCCACAACAAACGCCGCACCCAGATCTCGCGATCGGTGACGTCGTATCCACGAACGACGGACATCAAGCCCGCCGCCACAATCCCCAGCACGGCGCCCGCCGAAACAAGTCGCACTCCCACCGACGGAACCTCCCGCATCACCATGACCACCACGGACGCCAGAAAAACGAGGACCACGGCGCTGATCCACTTTTGGGCTCGGGCCCACGGGGCGGAGTGGGTTCGTGCGCTCCCCGGCCCGCTGCCTCCCCCGGCCCGAATCGATCGATTCACCAGTGCGCTCATGTGTAAAGGGTTCCCGCATTGACCACTGGATGCACCTCGGATTCCCCACAGAGCACGACGAGCAGATTCGAAACCATCGCCGCCTTCCGTTCGTCATCGAGCACAACCACGTGACGCTCCGCCAATTCTCTGAGCGCCATATCCACCATGCTCACCGCGCCAAAAACGATTTTCTGCCGCGCCGCAATCACCGCCTCAGCCTGCTGACGACGCAGCATCGCTTGGGCGATTTCGGGAGCGTAGGCAAGGTGGGTCAGGCGCGCTTCATCCACTGCCACCCCCGCCTTCGCCAGGCGTTGCGGCAACTCGGTGCGCAAGGCCCCTGAAACCTCCTCCACACCGCTCCGCAGATTCACTTCGTCGGCCGTGTTATCGTCCCCTTGATCGTAGGCGTAGCAACTGGCCAGATGGCGAATCGCCGACTCACTCTGGACGCGGACATAGTGATCGTAGTTGTCGACGTCAAACATCGCCTGCGCCGTGTCTTCCACCCGCCAGACCACCACCGCTCCGATCTCGATGGGATTCCCTCGCTTGTCGTTCACCTTGAGTTTCTCGCTGTTGAAGTTCCGGGTACGCAACGAGACCTTGTTCCGCCGATGGGGATCCGCTGCCGCGGCAAGTTTTTTGGCCATGCTTGAGTCTTCGACCCCCATGGAACTGAGGTCCACGGCCTGCTTGAAACTGCTTCCGCTATAGAACGGATTGCCCCAGTGAAAACCACTGGTCCGTACCGTTCCCTTGTAGGCACCAAACAACACCAGCACCCGGGCCTCGTTCGGCTGCAAGGTGAAGAACCCATTCATCAGGATGATCCAGGTAGGAATGCAAAGGATGGCCAAAACCATCCACCCCCAATACGGATGTTCCACCGCTCGTACCCCGGCGGCAATCGAGTAGATCTGGAGAGCAATGCTCCCCGGGATGAGCAGAATCACGAAAGGCAACATCGCCCAGCCATTCAAGACTCCGACGGCACGTTCACGATTACAGGACGGGTTCTCGGCATTCATGTTGATTCTTTTCGCAGGCGTTCGGATCGCCAGCACGACGATATTCTTATGATATCATTGTGCAATCGTCAAGCGGCCTTAGGAAGACTGAGGGCTGAAGGCCACCGAAAAGCCGGCAATCAAGTGAATCAACCTGGAATGTGGTGGCCAGTTGGAAAGCACAGCGGCGAGGACAACGACACGGACAACGACACCGCCCAGGCTAGCCCCGGACCCTGCTGCCTATGCGATCGGGGGACCCGCCGCATGGGCAAAACTCCGAGAATTCCAGGCGAACCTGCCCCCGACCCGCCGAACGATCCCCTGGAAAACCTAGTGAACCGCAATCCTGGAGAACCGGCTTGCGACCTGCCCTCGATCAGAGCAAGGCTCCGTCCTGGCGTCGTGCGGCCGTAGCTCAATTGGCTAGAGCTTCTGACTTCGGATCAGAAGGTTACAGGTTCGAGCCCTGTCGGCCGCACCATTCAGATTCAAGGACTTCCAAAGAATCCGCCGCTCAGATCTCTTAGAAAATTCGCGTTTGGTTACGGTTTTGGTAACGCGGTTTTGAGTTTTCGTGCGATTGCGGTAACGGAGCAACGCACTGCAACCCCAGGCCACATCCAACCCCACAATCAATCCATCTCCGATGCAGGTCTTCAAGCGCCTAGGTCGACCCGGTTACTACGCTAGTTGGCAGGCCGGCGGTGCGGATTTCGTTCGCGCCACCGGCGAATTTCCCGCGCCAAAGCGGTCGAAGCCCTCCACCGATTCGTCGCCGAGAATCGAAACGACCAAAGCCTTGACCCACCGTTTCAGCGACTACTCCGACTGCTGGAATCGACCGGGACCGGTTAGGATCCGAGCCGGTTTCTCGAGAGCGCCCGCATGATTCTCCGCCGGATTGTTGGCGCACTCCCGATCGCGGAGCAGGAACGTGTCCGGAAGGACATCGTCCGCGAGTTCCGCGCGGGTACCGGTCCTGAGCTCAAGATCAACGAGGCACGGAAGACTTGGCGCGCATCGGCGAACCGGGAATTCGAGCCCAAGGCGCGCACCCTGCAGGGATACGATGCCATGTGGCGACGGTTTCAAAGGTGGGCCGAAACCTCGGGCCTCGTCCATCTGGACGACATCTCCCGGGCGAACGCGGAAACGTACGCGGCAGACTTGTGGGACTCGAGCGTCTCGCCCAGTACGTTCAACCAGCACATCAAACTCCTGCGCGGGGTGTTTCAGTCCCTGGAGCATCGCGCCGGGCTCGCCGCCAATCCCTGGTCACACTTGAAGAGCCGAAAGCGGGCACTCGACGAAGGACGGCGGAACCTCACCGAAACCGAACTCGCCGAGGTGCTCCATCGTGCCAAGGGAAACCTGCGTCTGATGCTGCATCTCGGACTTTTCACCGGCCTGCGCCTCGGCGATGTCGTCAATCTCCAGTGGGATAACGTCGAGTACGACCCCATCCTTTGTGAACCATGGCCGGGCGTCATCGTCCTCATCCCCCTCAAGACGAGTCGGTATCGGAAGAAGCTCGACCTGCCGATTCATCCGGTGCTCAGCCTCCTCATCGCAGAACACAAGCTTCAAGCTCCCCAGCCGTGTGAGCTTCTATTCCCGAAGAAGCCAAGGCTTACGCCGCCAACACCGCGAACGTGTCCGAGCCCATCCAACGTTTCTTCGAATCCTGCGGCCTTGAAACCACCGAAAAGGCCATGCACGGCCACCGTCGACGGGCGGTCGTGCGCGTCGGATTCCATAGCCTGCGGCACAGCTTCGTGAGCCTTTGCGCTAAGGCCAAGACGCCGCTGCACGTCGTGCAGAAGCTGGTCGGGCATGGTTCTCCCTTGTTGACCTCGGACGTCTACCTGCACTTGGACGCCGAACAGAAGAAGGCAGCGATCGAGGCACTACCCGCGATCACATCGAAGGACTGATAGTGCCGGGCATGTGTCGCGCGAGTCTCTACAGTTCCTCTCGAGAATAACGGACAGCACCTCGGACAAGAACGGGGTGAAGAGCTCCTTCGGCGACCATCCGTCGGATCGTGAATCGCGAGACGGATAGGAGGTGGGCTGCTGTGGCTTGGTTAACAAGGATTGCAGGCGACGAAGGCGCCCCGGCGGTGTCCCCGTCCATAACTGCGATTCCGGCAAGGATCAGGTCCAAAGGCACACCAGCCGCCCTCGCGGCGGTTTTAATGATTTGCTTTGAGGGCCTGTTGAGCATTGATGAGGAGGAAGCCTACCCCGACGTTTCCGACTTGGTGTGTCGCAAATACACATTCGCGCGCCGAGAGCACCACGAAGCCAGCGAATGAGCTTCACGCTGCGCTCGTCTCAGGTCGAGGCTCGCGAACGTCCCGGGCTTCAGCTGGCGCTCCCTGTTCGGAAGCCCGGCCTTGATCAGGCTCGTCCGGCTGACAGGCTCGACGAAGGGGCGATGAAAAAAACCTTCCCCCGGAACCGCTTCCCCGGCAGGCGGCCGCCGAAATCTGGATGTCAGGGCCGGTCTGGACCTGGCTGAGAAATTGTTCCGGCACATTGAACTCGACCTTCACGGGATCGAGGTCCACCAGCCAGGTGAGGGTGGTGTCCCGGTTGACCAACTGGCCCGGGCTCCTCTCCCGCGCACCGAGGATCCCGTTGAACGGGGCGGAAACCCGGGCCTCCTTCAACTGCCGACGTCGCCCCGCGACGGCCGCCTCGTCCACCGCGAGGCGGGAGGTCGCCTGGTCATACTCCTGCTGCGAAACCAGCCGGGCGGACGAGAGCTCCTTGGCGCGATCCTAGGTCTGGCGGCTCAGCTTCCGAGAGGCCTCCGACTCCTCCAACGTCGACTGCAACCTCGTCTCATCCAGCGTCACCAGCAAGTCCCCTTTCTTGACGTCCTGTCCCTCCGCAGACCGGATGGCCTCCACGAAAACCTCGCTCTCGGAGCGGATTTCAACCTGTTCATTGGCGGTGACGGTACCGACGAGCGCCATCGTTTCTTCCACCGACGCGCGCCGTGGAGACGACGATGACCCTCATCACCGGCATTCCGCCGCTGGGGCCCCCCCGGGGTGCTCCGGCCGCCGACGCTCCGTCCGGCGCCTCGCTGCAGCCCAAAACGCCCGTGAACGCCACCTAAACCGCCAGCGCTACCAGGAGCAGCCGGCCCTGAAACAATTGACACGACGATCCCATGCGAGGCAGCAAACTACCGGCAGCCCATTGGCTCGTCGAGCATTCGAATCGGCGGCCGCGGCCCAAACGGTAAACTCCCAGCGACCCCTTTCGGACCTCCCCGTCCGAGCCCTATCCGGGTAGGGTTACACCCCATACTTGCCCTCACCCCAGGGGCCCTAACCTCCACGCGCACGGGACGAGCGAGATCCTGCAGAGCCGGCCCTCGGACGATCGGGCTGGGATGAGGCGCCTTCCCGATTTGTTCCCGATCGGTAAACTCACCGAATAAAGAAACACCTATGACACATATGAAACCAGCGACAATGAATGCCGGCCTCAGCCGGCGTGAAGTACTTCTGGCCTGGGGCGCAACTTCGGCCGTCATGGCCAGCACGTCCCGACTGCAAGCCGCCGAACACCACGGTCACGAAAGCGGACCAGCCGACCTCTGTGCGAAGGCGTGTGCCGACAGCATGATGTCATGCTCCAAGCACGTGCGGCACTGCACCCAACATCTTGCCGACGGTCACAAGCACTATGCGAAATGCCTGGAATTGTGCATCGGGTGCCTTCAGATGTGCGGCGCTTGCGTGGGCACCTGCTATGGGCCGATGGGGGCCACCGCCGCTGAAGCCTGCGCCAAAGCGTGCGATCTCTGCGCCACCGAATGCGAAAGAATCGAGGGCGACGACGCCATGAAAGCCCATGCCAAACTCTGCCGGGTTTGCGCCAAGGCCTGTCGCGACTTCGTCAAGGCTAAGGCCTAAGCCGACCCGTTCCAGGTGGGGCTGCGTGTCGTGCAGTGCGCCGACGATCCCGCAGCCACGGGAGAGGCGGCCCTTAACAAAAAGATCCGAGTGGTCACCACAAGATCGTACGGATTCCGAACTTAAATACGCATGTAATTGGCCCTTTATCACAATCTCGGGCGATTATCCGAACCTCCGATCACCCACAGATTCTGCTGACGAGGCGAATTTGGCGTGGCGATGGGTGATTAAATCGGTTCGGTAGACGAGTTCGATTTTAAGGGTACTCCAGAAGCTTTCAATGGGGGCGTTGTCGTAGCAATTGCCCCCAGGGGTCTTAGAGGGAACGACTTAAGCCGCTGGCCTTCAGCGGCTTTTTCGTTTTGCTGGCCGACTCCGCCAAACATCGCAAATTGTGGTTCACTCTGGCGCGTTTCCAAATTTTCGCCAAATAATTCGGCCCCGGAAACCCCGCGAATCCATGACGCCGAACAGGTGGGGGCCTGAATGCGCACCTGAAGGGCGGAGGTTCAAAGTTGGGGCGAGAGCCTGACGATAAAGTCACCGCTGAACCCCAACCCCATGGAGATTTCCCCGCAAGGCCCGACCGCCGTCGCCATCACTCGGCCGCCGGCAGGAGCAAATCGGCTTCCCGCATGTGGGTCGGGCAGGTTGAACTGGGATGTCCGCTGTTAGGGCGTCGCCGCTCATTGAAATGGATCCGGGTCTGCTCACCAAAAGGGAGCCATTGAGTGGGAGGATCCTGAAGGGGAGATTTCCTTCCAAGGAGGGGGCTTTACGAGGTTCCGAGTAGGCTCGGGAGTTTTTCAGTCTGGGATTCCGAGCAGG